>JAEEGI010000683.1_pt1 | contig 95143 bp, 76 predicted proteins | sample 8958751 | NCBI WGS metagenome assembly JAEEGI01 (sample SAMN16246545, study PRJNA631951) | gut metagenome | biome: gut microbiome; feature: rumen; material: KS-attached | host: Bos | place: Iran: Karaj | collected 2018-10 | reverse complement strand
TTACCATCGGCACTCTGTGCGTAGGTATATTCGTCGGTACCAGTCTCGAGGGTGTTCAGATAGTAACCGTTGCCATAGAAATAGCGCAGGTGAGCGTAGAGCGATGTCAGACCGCCCTCAATACCCGTCTTCGTTGTGAAGAATGATGGGTCGAAAGTGCTGCGTGGCTGCTCATCGAGCACTTCACCGCAAGAGGTGAATGTTGTGGAAAGACCACAGCAAACCAAACCCGCAGCGAGAATAAATTTTATACTTTTAGTTTTCATAACTCTTTATTCTTTAATGATTCATTAGAATGTTACGTTTACTCCAAAGAGGAAGTTGCGGGTTGCAGGTGTGTTATAACCCACAATCGGCATCTTGTGCTTGCCAGAATATTCGCTATAGCCAACAGCAGTGTTCTGGTTAGCCCAAGAGTTGGTCTCAGGATCAAGGCCGCTCTCATTATTGAATGGTGAGAAGAGAACGAATGGATTCTGAACAGTAGCATAGAGGCGCAGACGGCTGATGCCGAGATCCTTAATAGCCTTCAGTTTGTCGAAGTTGTAACCAAGAGTGATGGCACGGATCTTCAGATAGCCAGCATCGAAATAGCCAAGAGTAGAACCGAACTTGGGGTTATCACCATCCTGAACACCACCTGGTTTGGGGTATTTGGCACCTGTATTCTCCTCAGTCCAGTAATCAACGTCAAGGTTGTTACGACGACCTGTCAGCATATTGAGGTAACCATTTGAAGAGTGGATAGCAGAAATCAACTTACCACCTACCTGGAACGCACCGATTACAGTCAGGTCGAGGTTCTTATAACCAACTGTAGTATTGAAACCTCCCATCAGTTTTGGTTCCATGCTGATGATCTGACGATCCTCTGGACCGATCTGACGAGTAGGAATGCCGTTTGCGTCATAGTCGCCAGTATACTTCACCTTAATCATTCCCACATTTCCACCTTTTACCAGAGCCTCGAGATTGGTCTTGCCATCAGGACCTTTAACGATATCACTCTCGTTCCACAGACCTTCATACTCATAGTCGTAGATAACATCGATTGGATAGCCAACGAACCAACGATTGCTCTCATCACGATCCTGACCAGAAGCCAGAGATGTCAACTTGTTACGGTTAGCGTAGAGGTTGATACCGGCATCCCAGCTCCATCCATTCTTATTATCGATGATGATGCCATTAAGAGTTAACTCCCAACCTTTATTCTCAGTCTTACCAATGTTACCAGTATAGCTGCTTACGCCAGAAGTTGAAGGCATAGTTACATCGAGCAGGATGTCATTTGTTTTCTGAACATAGTATTCGAACGAACCTGACAGACGACCATTGAACAAAGAGAAGTCGAGACCGAAGTTCCATGTCTTAGAATACTCCCATCCAAGATCCACATTAGGCAGAGATGATACATAATATCCAGCCTTATAGGTGTCACCAAAGTTATAGTTACGGATTGAAAGGGTACCCAAGGTTGAATATGGGTTAATAGACTGGTTTGAAGTCTCACCGTAACCTACACGCAGTTTCAAGTTGTCAATCCAAGTAAGATTCTCCATGAACTGTTCACGAGAAATGTTCCAACCGGCACTTACTGCAGGATAGGTGTGCCATTGATGGCCCTTAGCCAGACGTGAAGATGCATCAGAACGGAGGGCTGCAGAAAGCATATACTTATTATCATAAGAGTACATCACACGACCCATCCAAGAGATAAGACCACTCTGCCAGTAACTATAGTTGTTCAGGTTAACTTCGCCTGTAGCGTACGACAGATTATAATACTGCATGTAGTCGGCAGGAATCTCCTGAGCCGAAGCACCTGTAGACTCATATGTAGTCTGCTCGGCAGAATACATAGCTACAACATTCAGGTTGTGCTTCTCAGCAAAGGTTCTATCAAAGGTCAACAGATGCTCAACAGCCCAGTTACGAGTCTGATTCTCTGAGATACTACCACTGTTAACAGCATTTGCATCCTTATTATTGACACCAGTACCAGTGAAGCTGCCACCCTTAGAGCTACGGAAGTTCAGACCTACATTTACACGATAGCTCAGTCCCTCTATCCATGGGCACTTAACCTCTGCAAACAACGTATTGTAAGAACCGATACCTTTGTTTTCGCTCAACCATACATCCTTATCGCGCTCAACAGTCTCTTTGGTTACAACAACCTGATCATCTGCAGGCAGAGTGTTGTAACGCTTCAGATTACCATTCTCATCGTAAGGACTTGAAAGTGGAGATGCGCTAAGTACATTATACATATTGTTTACACCCTGAGTCTTGCGATAGCTGTTATTGGTGCTTAAACCGAAACGGAAGTACTTTCCAACAGTCTGGTCGAAGTTACCACGAACAGAGATACGGTCGTAACCCTCAGTAGGGAGAACTGATTCATCGTGATAGTAACCTGCACCAAAGCTGTAGCTACCACCATTGGTACCACCAGCTACGCTGAGATCATGATTATGGCTTACACCTGTCTTGTAATACAGATCCTGCCAGTCTGTATTAGTATTCTCGTTCTCATCAAGCGAGTTCTGGTACTTACCAGCATATTTACGGAACTTGTCAAACGTAGGACCGTCCATCATTGGATACTTGTGGAACACTTTTTTGAAGCTTACATAACCATTATATGTAACCTTGGCAGGTGTGCCCTGGCTACCCTTAACGGTTGTGATGATGATAACACCATTAGCACCACGAGAACCATAGATAGCGGTAGCAGAGGCATCCTTCAGGATATCCATCGACTTGATGTCGGCTGGATTGATATCCGACAGCTGACCCATGAATGGAATACCATCGAGCACAATCAGAGGGTCGTTACTTGCACTCAGTGAGCGCTGACCACGGATACGGATTTGCATTTCGTCACCAGGCTTAGAACCTGTCTGTGTCATAAGCACACCAGCTACACGGCCCTGCAGAGCCTGAGCAGCGTTGGTGGCTGCAATCTGATTCAGTTTCTCACCACCAATGTTGGCTACAGAACCAGTAACTGCCTCGCGGCGCTGGGTACCATAACCGATAACGACAACCTCGTTAACCAGGTGGCCGTCTTCCTTAAGGTTTACCTTTACGTTATCGCCGGCCTTAATCTCCTGCGACTCGTAACCTACATAAGATACAACGAGTGTTGCACCTGGCTTAACATTAAGAGAGAAGAAACCGTTGAAATCGGTAACTGTACCATTGTTGGTACCTTTCTCCTTAACCGTGGCACCGATCAGCGGACCCTGAGAGTCAGCTACATAACCAGTTGCCTGCTTCGTTTGCTGTACGGAAGCTACTGCTGTGGTAGCTGCCGAAGCCTGCTGTGTTGAGATCATGCCTAAGCAGCACAATCCTACCAACATGGCTGTTTTCTTTGCTTTGAAACTCATACGTTTGGTTTGTTAGTTAATAATTAATTATTTTTTAAGTTATAAAAAAAAATCTGCCGCAAAAGTAGGCAGATTCTCTTATAAAGGCTTTAACGTATGTTTCGTTTCATTTCATTTTTGTATCAACCTTGATTTTTTAGGCCTTTTTGCTCTAAATACTCGGTTGGAGACACGCCAAACTGCTTGCGGAACACCGTAGAGAAATGAGCCAAATTGCTAAACCCTACGCTGTATGCCACCTGCGTAACATTGATTTTTTGCTCCTCAAGTAGTCGTACTGCTTGCTCCAATCTGATGTTTCTGATAAACTCACTTACGGGCAGTCCCGTCATATCTTTCATCTTACGATGCAGTTGGGCGCGACTGATACCAACTTCCTTTGTGAGCATATCCACATTGAACTCGCTATCATCCAGATGGTCGTTCACCACCTTCATAATACGTTCCATCAGCATCTCATCATTGCCTTTTACCTGCTTCTCCTCTACCTTATCCTTCTGCTGCTGCGTACCTGAGTATTTACCCTTCAGTCGCAGGTTCTTGCTGATAAGGTTATTTATCACCATATGTAGTTCGTCCATATCAAATGGTTTAGCAAGGAAAGCGTCAGCACCTTTCTCCAGGCCCTCCAAACGATTTGCCACTGCGGCCTTTGATGTTAACATCACCACTGGTATGTGGTTAATGTTCATATTGGTCTTTATCATACGCAGAAGAGTAAATCCATCCATCTCTGGCATCATCACATCGCTCACTACCAAGTCGAACTGTTTATCAGACTCAGCACCCAGAAGCAATCGCAATGCATCACGACCTTTGGTAACAGGTGTGATATGATAGTAGCTACCCAACTCCTGAGAGATATATGTGCCGATTTCCTCGTCGTCGTCAACAATCATAACACGATAGTTTGACTGTGCCTTTTGCTTGGTATTCTTCTCCTTTTCTTCGGCAGTCAGTATTTCCTCTTTCTTCAGATGGTCGCTACCCAATGGTAGTCTTACAGTGAAGATACTGCCCTGATCATCAGTTCGATTGGCTGCCTCAACGGTACCGTGATGCATCTCTACCATCATCTTGCAGAGGTTCAACCCGATACCTGTTCCTTCGATATGCATACTACGTGAACTGCTACCCTGATAGAATCTATCGAAGAGCTTTCGTGGATCTCCCTTAATACCCATACCATTATCGATGACCTGCAATATAGCATTCTTACCGCCATCTTCAGCCACACGTACTTCTATCTCACCATTATCGTAGGTGTACTTAAAGGCGTTAGATAAAAGATTGTCTACTACTTTGTCGATGGCTTTGCGATCGAACCAAACTTCCAACTTATCTACTTGCGGTGCATAGCGGAATGTAATGTTACGCTCCTTGGCAGTATACTCGTACGACTTGAGCAGATTACCCACATATTGTACCATATCCGTTTTCTGACAGTGCAGATTCATCTGCTGCTTGTCTATCTTACGGATATCTAATATCTGATTAACCAGGTTCTGCACTCGCTGGGCATTATGCTCGATAGTCTTTAAATCGTTCTTTGTATCTTGGTCGAAATCACGCTTCATCAGTTTGTGCAGCGGACTCATAATTAGCGTCAACGGCGAACGGATATCATGCGTGGCATTAATCAAGAACTTCATTTTTTCCTCATCCAGCTCCTGACGGCGACGACGGATGTAGGTCCACATCAACGAACCAAGAACAATAAGAGCCGACATTATATATAATAGGTACGCCCACGAAGAACGATACCATGGGGCCTTGATAGTGATATGATACACCTCTGTATCGGTATATGTGCCATTATCGTAAGCTCTCACCTCTAGGATATACGAACCGGGCTGCAGATGAGTAAACGACACCACGTTACGTCCAGCTTCTGTCTGACTCCACTCTTGCGAGCCGTTCATTCTGTACTCGTATATCACGTTTTCAGCATTGGCATAGTTAAGCGACGAAAACTCCATCGAGAATGTATTGTCGATGAAATCTAAAGAGAAATGCTTCTGGCCAGGCAACGCCCTACCACCAATATATATGCCGGTAAGCAGTATCTGCCCGATATCATTGCTCATTCGTCTTAGATCCTCTGGATCAAACGATGTGATGCCATCGCTGAAACCAAACCATGCCCTACCATCAGCAGTACGCATAGCCACGCCGCTAACATACTCTCGACTTGCAAGTCCGTTACCATAAAGATAGCCCACAAACTGATCGTCCTTATGCTTATACTGCCACAGTCCCATAGTGGTACTTATCCATAGGTCACCCGAAAAATCTTCGATTATTCCGCCCACCACCTTATTATTCAGAGCCTTAGCCCCTTCGAATGGAACTGCTTTCTTCTGCTTTTCGTCGTAGATATACAATCCAGTATTAGTACCAAACAGCATCTTATGGTCGCGAGTCTCGCAGGCTGTTTCTATTGCATTATAGTCTAGCAGCACCTCCCATCCGTACGGACGGAAATGATCACCATTGGTGTCGTAGCAGTTGATACCTGATGCTGTACATATCCAAAGATATCCCCTACTGTCCATCATCAGTTTTTTTATCCAATCGTTATGCAATCTGCCTTTGGGACCGTCTCCGTCGTACATACTGAAATGCCTTACCTCATCAGTTTTAGTGTCGAACGAGAAGAAACCCTGCGAATAAACTGAGAAGAAAATCTTCCCCTTTCCATCGTCGGTGATAGTATTTATAAATCCGCTCTTGAACGATGATTTCAACTGATATTGCCCGTTTGCAGGATTGTAAGCATATAGTCCAGCATTTGTTCCTATCCAATATCTTCCCAATCCATCGCGATAAATAATATATGTACCTTCTGGCGATTGGGGATGGGATACCACTCTACCCTGGGCGTCGAAGCCAAACACACCATTGTTCTGTACAGCACACCAGGTCATTCCGTTATCTCCAGCACAGATAGATGTAAGCGAACCACCTGTTGTAATATGCTGATCTATGAATTTCCACGATCTGAAGGGTGATTGATGCTGGGGAATCATAAGCAATCCGCGATTCTGACAGCCAACCCAAAGATTCTCCTGATTATCCTCAAACAGCGCCCAGATAGTAGCAGTATTCAGGTCCATCAGTGCGTTCTGATAGTCATAACGTCTCATCTGGGTTTCGCCACGTGGCACCCACCACAAGCCGTTACCCATGGTTCCTATAAACAGATTGCCGTCTCTGTCGCTCTTGGCTGTACGCAATAGCAAGTCCTTACCTCGCAACTCTCCTGGATCGATGAAATCGGTCCTCATCTGTCCGTAACGATAATAAAGCAGTCCGTGATTACATACTATCAGCACACCGCCCTGATAGTCTACAAAACCTGTCACCATACCATAAGGTGACAAGAACTCTTCAAGTATACCACCAGGCGAACGGCGTATTATCGAATTACCATGTCCTGATTTCCAGAAATATCCCTTTTCATCGATAAAGATATAACTAAAGTAATGGTTATCTTCTTTGGCATAGCCCTGCAGCATCTTCGACGAGTTGTTGCGCGTGTCTAAACGGAACAGTCCATAGCCGGCAGTACCTATCAACAGATGATGATCGTCTTCCTGAATGATAGAGTTGATACGGGGAATACTGGTGGCACCCTTCATCTCTACCGATATAAACTGATTATTCTCAGCATCATAACGGTCCAGTCCCATCTGCGTACCTACCCATAGCGTACCATCCTTATCTAGAAACAGATACGATATCGCGTTACTGCTCACAGTGTTCTTATTGTCCTTCTCGTGCAGATAGTTGGTAAATCGGTAACCATCATATTTGTTCAGTCCATACTCTGTACCTATCCAGATATATCCATCCTTATCCTGACAGATTTGGGTAATCTGATTACTCGACAACTTTTCTGAAGTATAGAAATGCGACTGACCCGATGCTGTCAGTGTAATGAGTGAAAATATAGTTAGCAGTAGTTTACGTATCATCGTTATTATGTTTTGGATTTATTACAAATAGAAAACACTTTCTGGTCCCATATTGAAAAGTAGGTCTAATACCGATAGATTCGGCAGAAATCCATGTTTCTGAGCATATACCTGATAGTAAGGCTTAGGTGCAAAGTCTGCATCAGGCCCAGGGTGCTTGGGATTGATAACTGTACGCATATCTGTCAGATTATCAGGTTCCAGCACAAACTCTAAGGTGCGCTCTACCTTTGGCTCGATATCGATCAATTCGCACATTTTCTGACAGATAGCCTCGTTGTAGTCCATCAGATAGTCCCATCGTTTCTCGAAAAACGGACGGATATCATCCTGATAATACTCAAAGAATGGCGACTCGCCATAGGCACTCTTCAGAGCCATCCAGTGCAGATGGCGCCAGTTGCCGTGATCGCTTATGCGCATATCCTTTATCAGCAACGAACTGCCTCGCTCAACTGGCACAGTAAGAGCCTGCACACCATTTGTCGTAGCTATCAGACAACGATTGCGATAGTTCTGTTTCTGAAAACTCTCCCACTGCTCCATAAGCACAGCATCAGCCCGATGCAGCTTTTGATACCACTGCACCGGGCCGAAATATGTTGTACTTAGCAAAACCTGCATGGTTTCACCTTATTTAATATTGTCTACGATGTTGCCGATACGGCTCCAACGGATACCGCTGAATCCCTTACGGTCAGGATCGCTGCTCCACCAGATGAAGATAGGCTTACCCACAATATGATCCTCAGGCACAAATCCCCAGTAGCGAGAGTCGGCCGAGTTGTGGCGATTGTCACCCATCATCCAGTAGTAGTCCAACTTGAAGGTGTACTCCTTGGCTTCCTTACCGTTGATGAATATCTTGCCATCGCTAACCTTCAGGTCGTTACCCTCGTAGGCACGGATACAACGTTCGTAGATTGGCAGATTTTCGAGTGTAAGCTTGACTGATGCACCCTTCTTTGGAATCCAGATTGGGCCGTAGTTATCGCGGGTCCAGTGATAGTTTCCATTCTGGGGATACATGCTCCACTGCTCTTTATCCATATGGAAAGCGATGCTCTCCAACAGGTCGCCACGCTTCTTCATCTCCTCAACCACACGTTTTGTAAGCGGCATATAACCATTGTTGTTAAGCGACGCCAGCTCCTCGCTGGTGATGTTCCACTCTTCCAGCTCCTCCTCAGTAAAGTGGCGCTTAAGTTTCAGATTATATGTGTACTGCACGTTCTCAGGCTCCTTGTTGGCCTTGCCGTCCAGATATACTATATGGTCCTTTATCTGCAGAGTCTGACCAGGCAGACCTACACAACGCTTCACATAGTTCTCGCGGCGATCGGTAGGACGAGTAGCTATCTCACCAAATTCCTGTGGGTTCTGCTGTATCACGTTCTTACCCATCTCGTAAATCTGACTGAAAACCTGCAAGCGCTTCTCAGTCGAAAGCGAATCGAGGTTTGGCATATTTGGCCAACTGCCCAGTCCGTAGCCATAGCACAGGTTGTAATACTCTGTCTGATTGTTCAAGGCTGTGCAGATAGTATCGCCAGCTGGATAGTTGAACACTACGATATCGTTCAGCTGCACATTGCCCAAGCCCTTCACACGACGATAGTCCCAGTGTGGCCATTCGATATAACTCTTGCACTCCACTACAGGCAGTGTGTGCTGAGTAAGCGGCATTGTGAGTGGTGTCTGTGGGATACGCGGACCGTAGCTTACCTTCGACACAAACAGGTAATCGCCTGTAAGCAGCGATTTCTCGAGCGAACTTGATGGGATGACGTAATTCTGGAAGAAGAACTGATTGATGAAGTAGACTGCCACCAGCGCAAACACTAGTGCATCTACCCACGACATCACAAACTTCACGGGCTTCTCGGCCTCTTTCCACCATTGCCATTTTATCTTCTTGGTGATATACACATCAAAAATGAAAGGTATCACCAACAGTCCCCACCAGCTCTCCACCCAATACAGGAAGAGCAGATAAAGCACCAGCACGCCAATGAACTTGGCCCACTGCACCTTGGGGTTAAATTCTTTCTTTTTTACCATTTCGTGTTAAGGCTAAAATTTAAACATATCGCTGATGGTCAGCAGTCCCTGATGCTCTTTGGTATACTCAGCAGCCAGCACTGCGCCAAGTGCAAAGCCCTTGCGACTATGAGCATCGTGGGTGATGGTTATCAGGTCGGCATCGCTGTCGTAGCGTATGGTATGTATACCAGGCACTTCGCCACGACGGATATTGTCTACACGCAGGAACTTAGGATCGGTAGTATCCTCTTTCCAAGCCTCCTTGCGGTCGATGTTCTCAACGATTTCCTCGGCCAGTGTGATAGCTGTGCCACTTGGGTGGTCTAGCTTGTGTACATGGTGGGTCTCCTCCAACTCAACGTCGTACTGTGGAAACTGGTTCATAATCTTGGCCAGATAGCGGTTTACGGCTGAGAAGATAGCCACACCGATAGAGAAGTTTGATGCCCAGAACAGCGTCTTGCCGTCCTCGCTGCAAGCCTTGCGTACCTCGTCGCCATGCTCCTTCATCCATCCTGTCGATCCACTTACTACCTTTACACCCTTCGCCCAAGCCTTTAGATAGTTGCCATAAGCTGCCTGTGGGGCAGTAAACTCGATAGCCACATCAGCCGATGCGAACTCAGGCGAATCAAAATCCTGTTGATTATCGATATCGATAATACTTACAATCTCATGACCACGGTCGATGGCTATCTGCTCGATCATCTTACCCATCTTTCCGTAGCCGATCAAAGCTATTTTCATAATTAATTCGAATTAAAACGCCGCAAAGATACTACTTTTTAGTCAACAAACACCCATTTTCAACAGAAAATAACTAAAAAATTTGCTGATATTAAAATAATGTAATACTTTTGCACCCTCGAAGAGAGCATAGAATTCTATTTCAGGAAATGAGAAAATCTATTTTTGACTTACTTGAACGTAAGGGTAAACAGCCGATCAGCATGCTGACGGCTTACGATTATCATACAGCCTGCACTATCGATGAGGCTGGAATCGACATGATTTTGGTTGGCGATTCGCTCGGCAATGTGATGCTGGGTTATGAGAATACACTAGCAGTTACAGTTGATGATATGATTCATCACGGCGCAGCAGTCGTGCGTGGTGCTAAGCAGGCATTCGTGGTTGTCGATATGCCGTTTATGTCATATCAAGTATCGGTAGAGGATGCTGTACGCAATGCCGGACGCATCGTGAAAGAGACTAACTGTCAGGCAGTTAAGCTTGAGGGCGGTGTGGAATATGCCGACCGTATCAAGGCTATCGTAGAGGCAGGCATCCCTGTCGTGGCACATATCGGACTGACACCACAGTCCGTTAATGCCATGGGTGGCTATAAGGTACAGGGTAAATCATTAGAACAGGCCCAGAAACTGATTCGTGACGCCCAGGCAGTGGAAGAGGCTGGCGCTTTTGCCATTACCTTGGAGTGTGTGCCAGCAGCATTGGCTAAGCTCATCACCTCGCAGACCAAGGCATTGACTATTGGTATCGGAGCTGGTAATGGCTGTGACGGCCAGGTGTTGGTTTATCAGGATATGCTGGGCTATAACGATGGCTTCATACCTAAGTTCGTGAAGAAATACGCCGACTTGCACAGTGTGATGCTTGAGGCTTTTAAACAGTATAAACAAGAGTGTGAAGAGCGTGCCTTCCCTGCAACAGGGCAGACATATGCTATAAGCGAGGAGGTGATGCAGGCGCTTTTTGAAACGGAGTTAGAAGAAGTAAGAAGATAAAAGAATATGAAAGTTGTTAAGACAGTTAAGGAGGTAAGAGAGATCGTAGCAGAGTGGAGAAAGGAAGGTCTTTCTGTAGGTTTGGTTCCTACTATGGGATTCCTCCACGAGGGTCATCAGAGCCTTATCCGCAAGTCGGCCAGCCAGAACGACCGCACTGTGGTTTCAGTATTCGTTAACCCCATTCAGTTTGGTCCTAACGAGGATCTGGAGGCTTATCCACGCGACCTGAACCGCGATATGGAGAAGGTAGAAGAGGCTGGTGGCGACCTGATTTTCAATCCAGAGCCAGCCGAGATGTATCCTGGTCACTTCACATCGTTTATCGATACCACCGAGACTACCGAGCTGCTTTGTGGTGCTGTTCGTCCAGTTCACTTCCGTGGTGTTTGCACTGTGGTGGGCAAGCTGTTTAATATTGTTTGTCCTGATCGTGCTTACTTCGGACAGAAGGATGCCCAGCAGCTGGCTACCGTTAAGCGTTTTGTGCGCGATCTGAACTTCCCCGTTGACATTGTTCCCTGCCCTATCGTTCGCGAGGACGACGGACTGGCCAAATCGAGCCGCAACACCTATCTGAATGCCGACGAGCGTCAGGCTGCGCTGATTCTTTCTAAGAGTCTTAAGCTTGGTAAGCAGGCTATCGAGGCTGGCGAGCGCGATGCTCAGAAGGTTATCGATATCATCCGTCAGAACCTGGAAACAGAGTCTATGGCACGTATCGACTACGTTGAGGTGGTCGACTTCGAGAACATCCAGCGTACAGCCCGTATCGAAGGTGAGGTGCTGGTGGCTATCGCTGTTTATATCGGCAAGACACGACTCATCGACAATTTCATCGTTAATATTTAATATAGGTATATGGACATAACACTGCTGAAGGCAAAAATTCATCGTGCTGTGGTTACCCAGGCCGATCTGGACTACGTGGGCAGTATCACTATCGACTCTGACCTGCTGCGCGAAAGTGGCATACTGGAGTACGAGAAGGTAGAAATTGCCGATATCGACAACGGCAGCCGCTTTGCCACCTATGCGATTGCTGGCGAGGCTGGCTCGGGCATTATCTGCCTGAACGGTGCCGCTGCCAAATGTGTAAACGTAGGCGACAAGGTGATTATTATGGCCTATGCCACAATGACTCCTGAGGAGGCTCGCGACCACAAGCCTACTGTGCTGTTTGTGGATGAGCACAATCGTATTGCACGCAAGGCCAACTACGAGAAGCACGGACTGCTGAAGGAACAGTAAAACGTAATAGATATGCTGACAGGAAAGACCATCGTACTGGGCGTTACAGGCGGTATTGCTGCCTACAAGAGCGCCAATCTGGCCTCGATGCTTATTAAGTTGCATGCTGATGTGCATGTGATAATGACTCAGAACGCCACCAAGTTCATCACGCCCATGACGTTCGAGACGCTTACCAACAATAAGTGCATCGTTGATACCTTCGACCGCAATTTCTCTTTCGATGTCAAGCATGTGTCGCTGGCCAAACGTGGCGACCTGTTTGTTGTGGCTCCTTGTACAGCAAATGTCATCGGCAAACTGGCTCATGGCATCTGTGACGATATGCTCACCACCACCATGCTGGCCACACGCGCTCCAAAGCTTATCGCGCCAGCCATGAATACTGGTATGTGGGAGAATCCTATCCTGCAGGACAATCTTGTTAAACTTAAGGGCTACGGCTATCACATCATCGACCCGATTATAGGCCGACTGGCATGTGGCGATACGGGCACGGGCAAGATGAACTCCGAGGAGGTGATTGTTGAGCATATCCTTACGTTTATGGCCAAGGAGCAAGATCTTAAGGGCAAGCGTTTCCTTATCACTGCAGGTCCTACACAGGAGTCTATCGACCCTGTTCGCTATATCACCAACCACTCATCGGGCAAAATGGGCTATGCCATCGCTAAAATGGCCCGTTTGCGTGGAGCTGAGGTAACGTTGGTTTCTGGTCCTGTAAATATCAAGCCTTTCGAAGGCGTCAATGTGATGCCCGTTAAGAGCGCTGCCGATATGTTCGAGGCTGTTACCAGCCGCAGCACTGAAGCCGATGTGGTGATTATGTGTAGCGCTGTGGCCGACTATACACCCGCTGAATATTCTGACCAGAAGGTGAAAAAACACGATGGCGAGATGACCATACAGCTTAAGCGCACTCAAGACATTTTGGGTTGGCTGGGAGAGCATAAGCCTGAAGGCCAGACACTGGTAGGATTCTCGATGGAAACGGATAATTTGATTGAGAACTCACGTGCAAAGCTCGATAAGAAGCATGCAGATATGATATGCGCCAATTCTATCGCCGATGGCAATACAGGTTTTGCTGTCGACACCAACAAGGTTACACTCATCACTAGCGATGCAGTAACCGAGTTGCCTTTGTGTTCTAAGGAGGAGACAGCCGACAAGATACTCTCGCACATCCTAACACTCTAGCACGCTATGCATATTCTGATAGATATCGGCAATTCCACCGTTGTTATCGCTCTGGCTGATAGCAAGGGCGACATAACTGCTACATGGCGATTCAAGACCAAAAAGGAGGAGACGGCCAGTTTCTTCCGCTACGAACTGCGCCAGGGACTTCGCAAGTACGGCGTAGAGGCGGCTGATATCCAGAATATCACAATTTCATCGGTAGTGCCAGAGGTGAATGATGACATCGCGCAGGCCGTAGTCGACCTGACGGGTATCACTCCACACTTCTTCTCTATAGCCGATGCTGAAGGGATTATCGCGATTGATGTCGAGTCGCCATCGCAGTTGGGCAAGGACCGTTTGGCCGATGCTATTGGCGCAGCCAAGTGCTATGGTGTGCCAGCCATCGTCATCGACTTTGGCACAGCTACCACACTGGGAGTTATCGATGAAAACGCACATTTCTTGGGTGGATTGATCATTCCTGGCGTAAAGACATCGCTTAGCGCACTCAGCACTCGTGCATCGCAACTGCCCGCTATCACCATCGAGAAACCAACCCATTTCATCGGCCGAAACACGCTGGAATGCATGCAGAGCGGCATACTCTACGGCACAGCAGCCATGATCGACGGACTGATAGACCAGCTCAGTGCTACCCTATCCACCACGCCTAGAATCATAGCCACAGGCGGCATGTCGAAGACCATCGTCCCCCACTGCCGCCATCAGATTACCATCGATCCCTATCTGCTGTTCAAGGGATTGTTTCAGTCTGTATAATTCCCTATTCTCTAGTTCTGAGTTTTAGAAATCATCGTCATACTGGTCCTTCATCGTCATGGTGACCACCTTCTCCTTGGACGAGAGGAACCAGCCGTTGTTCTTGGTCTCACGTAATTCTACAAATCGCATGTCGGGATTCTCAAAGCCCATGTCCTCCAGATTCTCGGCACTAGGGTTAGGGAACAGGCAAATCTTGGCCATATTCTTGTTGCCCCAGTTGCCTACTGGTGTAAGCGGAGCGGAAGGATGCCAACCTATGCGTACCTTGTAAGGACCTTCGGCATAACTCTTGCCATTTGGCTTGTATTGGTTGCCTGGTGTTGCGCCGTCGAAGTAGCCGAACAGCGAGTTGTACTGCCAGTTGCCAGAAGCATCCTTGTCGCTAAGTTTGCCTATGCAGACATCCTGAAATTCTGTATTTGCTACACCAGTGGTGTTTAGCTGCGAGTAGTGCTTGCCATACAGATAGTCGAGCATGTCGCGACAGTCCTGACTGCAGTCAAGGATTCTTGGCCATACAGCTACCACACAGGCAGCTACAAACAAAGGATTATTCATACCCTCGATGCGGTTGCCGTCAGCATCCTCGATGAGCGTCTTCAACTCGGCCACATTGCGGGGCAGCTTGTTGAAAGTGAACTCGGCTACCTGGAATATGATAGTGCCATCGCCATCCTTCTTCACGTCGCGACCATGGAACACGTATTCATGAGTAGTGGTAGAGTCGCATGTAATCTTCTCGACGGGGATGGAATATGCAGTTATTTTCTTGATACGGTCCACCTGATAAGGATATTTCACTGCCACATCAGGCGTTTGGGCCGTACGTCCGTTCTCCAGATAAAAGGCCGATGTAGCGGTTACGTTATTGGTCGTAGTACGGAATCCCATAGGCTTGGCAGCCTGGAAATCCAGGTATTCGTGGGCTGGATTGCAGAATGTGTAGTCGTCGGGCATGGTGGCGGCCACGCTGTTGTTCGACTTGCCTGGTTCCACACTGTGCCCCGTGATGGGCACATTAAACTCTACGCGGAAATACTGTTGGCTGTTCTGAGCCTGCATGCCGATGGCCATCATAGCCAGGGCGATAGTAGTAAATATCTTTTTCATAACTGTTTGTTGCTTTTATACATTAAAAAATGTGGTTGATTATCTCTTGATGAACTTAAGTGACTTGCGACCCACCTTTACGATGTAGACGCCACATGCCATCTTCTCTACGTTGATGGTAGTAGCACCATTAGCCACAGGGGCTTCGAGCATTAGTTGGCCGTTTGCCGAGTAGACCGCAGCGCTGGTTGCGGCTCCACAGCCTGATATCTGCAGTTGCGAGCTTACCTGTGTCTTCAATGTTAATCGCTCTTCATTGGGCAGTGTCTTTGCACTCTCTATGCCCGTGATGTTCTCCTCAGGGCCGCGATAGAAATACACATAGTCTACATCCGACACAGTTTCGGCGCCCACCTCTATGTCAAACTTCGACGAACCCTCCTTGGCATTCAGCGTAGGCAGTTCTTTCAGGTAGAAATACTTACCCGTGCTGGTTATCAGAAACACTGGTTTAGAGGTGTCGATGGTCTGGTTGTTGTCCGAACTACCGCCCTGATACTTGCTCAGGTCGATGTCGCTCTCGTGGGCTTCGAACGAGATGCTCTCTACGTTCGTAGCTCCCTCGCCATCTTTCACTACGATCTCGAAGGTACTGGCACCATCGGCCACTACCATCATACTAACGCGTACCACTTCGATGTACTGACCGCTATTGGTTTTCAGGCACATCACTTCTGTGGCATCAGCTGTGTTGGGCGTCATGCTCAGCCCAACTGCCATCACAGCAGCCAAACTCCACGACTTCCAACGGTTTTCAAATAATTTTTTCATGTCCGTTATTGGTTAATGTGATTAATAGAACGGTGCAAATATACGACTTTTTTCCTCCAAACCGCACATTTTTCCCAATTATTTGGTGATTTCTGTAGTAATCACTATCTTTGCAGCCTAGAAAGTATAGACAGAAACGATGAAACAAGAAGTTGATCCAAATGAAACCAGTCGTGCGTGGGCGTTCCAGATGTGGATGAAATCGCCTGTGCCTATGGTTACACTCACTAAGACGTTTGATGTTACCAGACTATGCAAGATGAGCAAGCGCAAGGGCTTGAAGTTCAATAAGTTGCTGTGCTGGTGCATGGGGCGGGCGGCTAGCAGGATAGACGAGTTCTACCTGTTGCCAAAGGATGGAAAACTATACAAGTTCGACCGTCTGGCCATCAACGTGATAGTAGACAATGCCAAAGGCGGCATCAGCACGTGTGATGTGCCCTATAGCGATGATTTCCAGCAGTTTAGCCGCGACTACGACGCCATCACACTCAAGTGCAGCACCACCTGTCAGGAGATTGCCGACGAGGAGGCGATGATACTTGGCACATCGGCCGTAACAGGTACAGAACTCGACAGCCTAGTAAACCAATACAGCGGCATATACAACAATCCCTTCCTGGCCTGGGGCCGCTATCGCAAGGGGTGGTTCAAGGTAAAGCTCCCGATCTCAATGCAGTTCCACCACGCCCAGATGGACGGCGGTCACGCCGCCCGATTCCTTGAGTCGCTACAACAGACGATCAACGACTTTAAGTAATGTCCTCAAGCCAGAATTAAGAATAATTAATGCTATAGTGACTTAATAATCCTTCATTTCGAGCGTAATAAAAGAAAACAAACATCAAAACGAAATGAAGAAATCAATCATCACCCTAGTGCTGGCCCTCGTCGCAATGGCAAGTCAGGCACAAGAAATCAGCAAGGCTGAGCCTACGGCCGCCGACTACATCAAGTTGTTAAACAAGCAGGGATACCACGTGTTTGCCCTTGACATGTCGAAGTTTGAGAAGAAAAAATACCTGATGTCGCCCGTGATACAAGTATGGTCGAAAGGCAGAATGGAGGAAGACCTGATGTCCGACTTTTGCTTTGCATATTCCAACGAGGCGCCTAAGATTACCATCAACCTTATGCCAAAGACCGATACCCTTTTCGTATGCAATTTTCAGTTCGACGATGTGTGCGGCTTCACGATGAGTCTGCCTATGTCACCAGTAAAGAATGAGGCCGACGGCTCAGAATTTTCTAATTTCATAAGCCGCCCTTTTGTCATCCATCCAGAATGGAAGGAGAACGAGGTGATACCCATTGCAGCCTACAGTTCGTCGTGGTACGACCCAGACGACAGGATCTGCCGCAACTGCGATGTGCGAGAGTTTGACAACGACTACCTCACCACCGCCACATTCCACAACAGCCCCCGCATATACGTCTTTGGCATTAAGATAAAAAAACTGTAGCCGCAAATGTAGATTCCCAGCATGGGAATAACTTGTTCCCACGTTGGGGACAAAGTGTTCCACCGAAGGGAATACCCCCTAAGGACTCGGTCGAACATTTCGTTAGCATCAGTCGAACACCTTGAAAGCACGATTCGGACAGCTTGTAGGCATCAGTCGAACCACTCATAGACATAGTTCGAACAAAATACCCGATTCGATTTTAAAAAAGATTTTCAAAAAATCTCTCATCCCTCACTTAAATCTTCTAAAACTCGCATAAACAGGGAGTTTTTGAAAAATAATCCCTCACTCAATCCCTCACCTCATCCCTCCCTAATCTCTCACCCAATCTCTCACATGGCAATTATATGCCAGACTATGAAAGTGAGGGTTAATGTGAGGAATTAGGGAGAGATATGTGAGAGATAAGGGAGGGATAAAAATAATCTCTCATATGCCGAAACGCCTGTGTTTATGCGGGTTTTGAGAGATTATGTGAGAGATGAGGGATTTTTGTCAAAACCTGCGCGTGTGTGAAACCACCAAATAATTGGGGCAAAAGGCGCAGATTTGTGACAAATGGGACAATTGGGACAGGGATTTTTATTATCTTTGCAGCCGAAATTGCGTGATATGAACGAGACTAACAAGGGATTTATACAGTTGCACTTGAGTGTGATGTTGGCGGGCTTTACGGGATTGTTTGGCCGACTGATAACGCTGAACGAGGTGGATATAGTGTGGTATCGCATGGTGTTTACCAGTGCTATTCTGCTGGTGTTTACTGGTCTGCCCAAGGTGGGTTGGCGCAAGTTTCTGCAGTTGTGCGGTTGTGGAGCGCTATTGGGATTCCACTGGATATTGTTTTACGGCAGCATCAAGGCCTCGAACGTGTCGATAGGTGTAATCTGTTTCTCGCTGATAGGATTCTTTACGGCCTTACTGGAACCGATTATTTACAAGCGTCGACTTTCGTGGACGGAGCTGCTGTTCTCGCTGATAACGGTGGCTGGCGTATTGTGTATTTTTTCATTTGACGCTCGCTATCGCTACGGCATAATGATTGGCGTGGTGTCGAGCGCTGTGTGTGCGCTCTATGCCATCTGCAACAAGAAGGTGAGTGTGGGCGTGCGCAGTCGCACGGTGCTAATGTATCAGATGTCGGGCGGACTGGTACTGGTATCGATGATCATCCCATTGTATCTGATGATTTTCCCATCACAACAACCTGTGGTGGTGATACCCAGCGGATCGAACCTGTGGCTGATGCTGTGCCACTCGCTGTTCTGCACAGTGGCTATGTATCTACTTCAGATTCAGGCACTTAAACGCCTCTCGGCCTTCACCGTAAATCTAAGTTACAACCTCGAACCGTGTTACACGATCATACTAGCTTTCCTCATCTTCGGCGAGGGCCGAGAGATTAACTTCTCGTTCTACATCGGCATAGGCTTGATACTACTAAGCGTGCTGCTGCAAACCAAGCGCGCCTGGAGCCGATAGCAGGTGATTATCTTACCACATCTTCTTTCTTAAGTTCTACCACCTTGCCGTAGCGGGCGAGGGCTTTCAGGTCGGTGAGTTTCTTGTCGCCGATGATGATCCACACGCGATTGTTGTTGCCTGCGAAGCGCTGCTGGTGGAACTGGATGATGTCCTGAGCAGTGATACCAGGCAGCAGTCGGGCTTTGGCGGCATTGGGGTCGACAGTATTGCCCAGCATACGCTGATTGGCTACGAAAGCTGGCATATTGCGGAAGGCTGGATAGCTGTTCTGTATGTCGTTGAGCACGCTCTGTCGGGCGGCATCCAGATTGTTCTCCTTCATAGGCATCTGGCGCAGCAGCGAGTCGACTGTAGCAAGTGCTTCCATCGTCTTGTCGGCCTGAGTGCCAGTGGCTGTGATATAGCCCTGAACAGCCTCAGGATGCAGGGCAAGACTGGTGGTATAAGCGCGGCCGCCAGTGCTGTAGGCCAGCGAGCGGAACTCGCGTACATTCTGGAAGAGTACTGACGACATGCTACCGCCGAAATACTCGCCAAAGAGCGATAGTTTGGCACGATCGTCGGCTGTGGGAAGAGCGCCGATGGCATCGTAGCTTACCACGTAGTTCTGACGCGACTTGGGCACGTTGTAGAAGTAAACTGTAGGCTCTGTGTACTGCTGCAATGGGCGGAAGGTATCGGCCGCCTTGCGTGTACACTGACTGAGTGGTAATGTCTGCTGTGCGGCCGCTGCAACGTCATCTATTGACTTGGTGCCGCAATACATCAACTCGCAATCGTACTGCTGCAACTCGCGGAACAAGCTGAGCAGATCTTCGTTCTTAAGCGCCTTAATCTCCTTCTTACTAAGCTGGTTCAGGTACGCAGATTTGCTGCCGTACATCACGAGTTCGCGCATCGGAGCGAGCACATCGTCTTTCTGTTTGCCAAAGCTCTTGCGGTCCACCTTATCGGCATCCTTGGCATCCTTAAGTGCCTCATCGTCGCCCTTGGCCGATCGCAGGAAGTGCGCAAGCAGGCGGAGTGCTGGTTCGAACTGCTTATCAGGACCTGTAAGACTGAATCCGAATGTCTGGTTGCCAGCGCTCACATCCATCGTGGTGTTTATCTGCTGCCAAGCCTTCTCCAGCTGCTGTTTCTTGAGCGAATCGGTGCCTAGCGACAAGAGATACGAACTAAGAACATCGAGTGCCGGTGTGTGCAGCTTGCCATCCTTGAATCGCAGGTTAAACGTAAAGAAATTGTTGATAGGATTCTTCTTATAATATAAGGTGACGTGGTCATTAAGCTGCTTGGTATCTGCAGCCGTCTGCAAGTCGACGGTGCGTATATCTGCCTGATTTACAGGTATTTGCTCCAGCTGGCGGGCAAAGTCTGACTTGGCGTCAGTATTCTTTGGCGAAATGGGTTTGTAGCCTGGTTGTTTCAGTGTCTCCTTCTTAGGTGTGCCGTATTTCTTTACCAGCGTTATGTAGTTGGCGCCGTAGTACTTCTTGGCAGCAGCCACTACATCGGCCTTGGTCAGGCGCTTAATGCTCTCAATCTTATCGAGTGCATCCTGCCAGGTCTTGCCTTTCGAGAACAGATCTATCAACAGTTCAGAGCGATCGTCGATGGTCTCCAGTTTCTGCTCAGCACTCATCACCATCTCTTGTTTCAGGGCCTCAAGCTGGCTGTCGCTAAAGTTGCCGTCCATCACCCGTCGAACCTGTTCCATCACACGCTCCTCAGCAGTCTTCATCTTTCCCAACAGCTTTGGGATGATGAGCACGGCTGTACCAGCGGCATCGTCGAAACCTACGTTCAGAGCGAGCGAAGCCATCACCTTATGTTCGTTCATCAGCGAGTCGAGCAGCCCTGCCTTGCCGTTAGAAAGCAGCCCGTTGGCCAATTCCAAAGCGTTCGCATCAGGCTCATAGTCGGTTGCCCCTTTGAATACCAAAACCTCTGCGCCAATAAGCGGTATGGGTAATGTAACCTCCTGTCGCTCGCCAACCCGAATTTCAGGCATCGGGCTATATCCACGCTGTGGAACAGGGCCCGTCTGCACGCGCCCAAATGTCTTCTCAAGCAGGGCAGTAAGTTCGTCGCTGGGAGTAATGTCGCCACACAGAATCAGGCCCATATTCGAGGCCACATAGTACTTCTTGTAGAAATCGGCCATATCCGACAGGCGTGGGTTCTTCAGGCTCTCAGTAGAACCAATGATGGGATAGGCATAAGGCTGAGTCTTGAACACAGCACCCATAACCTTCTCCATAGCATCGCCCATACCATCGGCCGAACGGTTCTTTTCTTCGTACACATTCTCAAGTTCGCCCTGGAATCCACGATACACTGGAGTCATCAATCGTTCAGAGTTGAGCCAGCACCATTGCTCGATGAAATGGGGCAAAAACTCATTATGATAGTAGGTCATATCATAACCAGTACCCGCATTCAGACCACTACCGCCATATTTAGATATCAGTCGATTGAACTCGTTGGGAATAGAAAGATCTGCAGCCTTAATACTTAACTCGTTGATTTTCAGCTGAATATGACTACGTTCGGCATCATCCTTGGTCTGCGAAAGCAGGTCGTACTGGGCAGAGATGCTATCCAGCAGAGGCTTTTCGGCAGTGTAATCGATAGTGCCCAAGCGGTCAGTTCCTTTAAACATGATGTGCTCAAAGTAATGGGCAATACCTGTGTTAGGGCAGTCCTTTGCTCCAGCCCTTACAACAACTGCACCAAAAACTTTGGGTTGTGAGTGGTCTTCGTTAAGCCAAACGGTCATGCCGTTGCTCAACTTTAGTTCTTTAACTTCTAACTGCGCCGCAGCTGTGATTGTTGTGAGCAATGCGGCGATTGAGAAAACAACTCGTTTCATAGGTTATAACTTACTTTTTTATTTAAATCGGTGCAAAAATACAAAAATATTCGTATCTTTGCAACCGTAATAATAAAAAAGGAAAAAGATTATGAAGAAACTGTTTTTGACTATGTTGCTGTCAGCCGCATTCACTATGGGCTGGGCACAAAATGCTAACGATGCGTTTATGACGATCGAAGTAGATGGTTTCCATCACACACTAGAAAACAGTGGCGACGACTGCGTGTTAGTAGATGTCCGTACCCCAGCAGAATACAAGGAGGGACATCTGAAGGGTGCAATCAACATCGATGTAAAGGACAGCCTGACATTTATGAACAAAGCCAAAGAGATGCTGCCAAAGGATAAGACCGTGATGGTTTACTGCCGCACAGGTCGTCGCAGCGCAGACGCAGCTGGAAAACTGGCAGCCGAAGGATACTTTGTATTCAATCTAGAAGGCGGCATAGTGGCTTGGAAAGAAGCAGGAAAGGAGACAGTGAAGTGATATTAAAGTATGATGTAATCGTCATCGGTGGCGGTCATGCTGGTTGTGAAGCAGCTTGTGCCTCGGCCAACATGGGCGCCAAAACTTGTTTGGTGACGATGGATATGAACAAGATTGCACAGATGTCGTGCAATCCTGCTATAGGCGGAATAGCTAAAGGTCAGATAGTCAGAGAGATAGACGCGTTAGGTGGACAGATGGGACTAGTGACTGATGCCACATCTATACAGTTCCGTATGCTCAACGTGGGCAAGGGACCAGCCGTATGGAGTCCTCGTGCCCAGTGCGATCGCGGCAAGTTTATTTGGGAATGGCGCAAACATATCGATGAAACCGATAATTTGGATGTGTGGCAGGACCAGGCCGACGAACTACTTACAGAGCCCATTTCAGGCTCTGAAAGTGGCGATATTCGTGCCATTGGAGTGCGCACCATCTGGGGCACAGAGATATATGCCAAGAGCGTAGTTATCACCGCAGGTACTTTCCTCAACGGACTGATGCACATCGGCCGCAAGATGGTGCCAGGTGGTCGTATAGCCGAACCAGCAGTTGCCCATTTCACCGAGAGTATCACCCGTCATGGTGTAGTTTCGGCCAGGATGAAGACTGGTACTCCTGTACGTATCGACAAGCGTTCTGTACACTTTGAGGATCTGGAAGAGCAGCCAGGCGAGAGTCGTCCATACCAGTTCAGCTATATGAATAAAGGTGGTGCACTGAAGCAGATGCCTTGCTGGACAGTGAACACAAACGCCGAAGTACACGAGATGCTGAAGAGCGGACTGGAGGATTCACCGCTATATAACGGTCAGATTCAATCGATAGGTCCGCGTTATTGTCCATCTATCGAGACCAAGCTTGTTACCTTCCCTGATAGAGACAAGCACCCCCTATTCTTGGAACCAGAGGGCGAGGATACCAATGAGATGTACCTAAACGGCTTCTCATCGTCGCTACCAATGGACGTGCAGATTGAGGCACTCAAAAAGATGCCAGCTTTCAGAGACGTAAAGGTATATCGTCCTGGTTATGCGATAGAATACGATTTCTTCGACCCAACACAGCTGAATCACTCGTTGGAATCGAAGATTATTGATGGATTGTTCATGGCCGGACAGGTGAACGGCACCACTGGATACGAGGAGGCTGGCGGACAAGGAACACTGGCAGGAATCAATGCTGCACTGAAAGCAGGCTGTGCTGCCAGCGAAACAGATGCTGCCAACAGAGAGTTCATACTGCATCGCGATGAAGCATATATCGGCGTATTGATCGATGATTTGGTAACAAAAGGTGTCGACGAACCATATCGTATGTTCACATCGCGCGCAGAGTATCGCATACTTCTCCGTCAGGATGATGCCGACGCCCGACTTACAGAAAAGGGCTACGAGCTAGGTATCGTAAAGAAAGACCGCTACGACTGGTGGATGGAAAAGAAACAAGCCATCGAAGAAATCGAAACTTTCTGCCAGAACTTCGCGATAAAACCAAAACTGATTAATCCAACTCTCGAGGCTCTGGGCACTACCCCACTCCAGTTTGGATGCAAGTTGATAGAGCTGGTTAATCGTCCGCAGTTGAATCTTAAAAAACTCTCAGATGCGATTCCATCATTAAAAGAGGTATTAGATCGTCCGAATAATCGTAAGGAGGAAATAACAGAGGCGGCAGAGATTAGAATGAAATATAAAGGTTATATCGATCGTGAACGCCTAGTGGCCGACAAAATGCATCGTTTGGAGAACATCCGTATTCGCGGAAGATTCAATTACGAAGAACTTCAAGGTCTTTCTACAGAATGTCGCCAGAAGTTGACAAAGATTCAACCAGAGACGTTGGCACAAGCTAGTCGCATCCCTGGCGTATCGCCAAGCGACATCAACGTGCTTCTGGTACTGTTAGGAAGATAATGTTCCACGTGAAACATGGGCTAAGTAACAAACATTATAACTCACTGATTATGAACAACAAAACACTGCTTGACAATCTGCGTTGCATACCAGATTTCCCAAAGAAGGGCATCAACTTCAGAGACGTAACAACCCTCTACAAGAATGCCGAGTGCTTACAGATTATGCTCGACGAAATGGAAGCGCTCTACAAAGACAAGGGCATAACCAAGATCGTTGGAATCGAGAGTCGCGGTTTTATCATGGCCGCTGCCCTAGCCGCAAGATTAGGTTGCGGAATGGTGATGGCTCGCAAACCAGGAAAGTTACCCTCTACAGTCATCAAGGAATCATTCTCTAAAGAATACGGTGTAGATACCATCGAGATGCACATCGATTCTATCGACGAGAATGATGTAGTACTGATACATGACGACCTGTTGGCAACAGGAGGTACTGCAAAGGCAGCTTACAATCTGGTACAACACTTCCACCCCAAGAAGGTTTACATCAACTTTATCATAGAGATAAGAGACGAGGGACTGCACGGCAGAGACGAGTTTAAAGACATAGACCTGACTACGTTACTCACCATCTAACAAATGTTCCACGTGAAACACAATCTCGCGAAACGCTTTCGTTTAGGGGCTTTCGCGAGATTGACAATAAAAAAAGGCAAAAGATGACGAAGGAAGAAAATGAGAAAAGACTTGAGTATCTGAAAAGGATAGTAAGACGGTTGCCAGACAAACCTGGCAGCTATCAGTTCTATGACGAGGAGCATACAATTATATATGTAGGTAAGGCTAAGAGTCTGAAGAACAGAGTATCGAGCTACTTTCATACAGAGGTAGATAGATTCAAGACTAAAGTTCTGGTAAGCAAGATATTCGACATTAGTTATACCGTAGTAAATACAGAAGAGGATGCTCTACTGTTAGAGAACTCTCTCATCAAGAAATACAACCCAAGATACAACGTGCTATTGAAGGATGGTAAAACCTACCCTAGCATATGCATCACCAACGAATTCTTCCCTCGTATATTCAAAACAAGAACTATTAACAAGAAATGGGGTTCATACTATGGTCCATACGCTAAGGTTAGTGCTATGTACGACGTGCTAAACCTTATAAAAGAACTATATAACCCACGAACCTGTCGCCAACCTATAACAAAAGAAGGTATAGAAAGCGGCAAATATCGCGTTTGTCTAGACTATCATATCAAGAAATGTATGGGTCCATGCGTAGGAAAACAGAGCTACGAAGACTATCAAAAAAACATTTCTCAAGCTCGCGAAATTCTGAAAGGAAACACCCGCGAGGTACTAAGAGACCTGAAGGACGAAATGCTTAGACTATCAGAGGAACTAAGATTCGAAGAGGCCGAAGAAGTAAAGCGCAAATACCTGACACTGGACGGGTTTGTAAGTAAGAGTCAGATAGTAAGCCAAACCATCGATAAAGTGGATGTATTCTCGATAACTTCTGATGAAAAAATGGCTTTCATCAACTACATTCACGTATCAAACGGAACTATAAACCAAAGTTTTACTATAGAATATAAGAAGAAACTGAACGAGACAGACGAAGAGCTATTGCAGCTAGGTATAGTAGAATTGCGAGAACGTTTTAAGAGCGATTCTAAGGAAATAATCGTGCAAGAAGAAGTAGATGTAGAACTGGATGGAGTGAAGTTTACTGTACCCAAACTAGGAGATAAAAAGAAGCTTCTGGATCTATCAATAATGAACTGTAAGGAGTACAAATTCGACCGTTTGAAACAGGCCGAAAAACTTAATCCCGAACAGAAGCAAACGCGACTGATGAAGGAGTTACAAGACAAACTTCACCTGCCCTCACTACCCTACCAGATTGAATGCTTTGACAACTCAAATATCTCTGGTACAGATGCTGTAGCAGCATGCATAGTTTTCAAGAAGATGAAGCCATCAAAAAAGGACTACAAGCGATATAACATCAAAACCGTAGTTGGTCCTGATGACTATGCATCGATGAAGGAAGTTGTTCATCGCAGATACTCAAGATTAATCGAAGAAGAACAACCCCTACCCGACCTGATTATAGCCGACGGAGGAAAGGGACAAATGGAGGTAATACGCGAGGTTATTCAGGACGAATTGAACCTCGATATTCCTATCGCCGGACTAGCCAAAGACGATCGCCATCGAACCAACGAACTGCTATACGGATTCCCACCAATAAAGATAGCACTAAAAGTAGAATCAGAACTATTCCATGTGCTCACTCAGATACAGGACGAGGTACATCGTTTTGCCATTACTTTCCATCGAGACAAACGTTCTAAGCGTGCTTTACACTCAGAGCTGGATGATATTAAGGGCATAGGACCAAAGACGCGTGACGAGCTTCTAAATACCCTAAAATCTGTCAAAAAGATACGTGAGGCAGAACTGTCTACCCTATCAGATCTAATAGGTTCAGCGAAAGCAAAGATAGTATACAAGCATTTCCACTCTTAGAGGAAAATATTTGGTAGTTTCAAAATAATGTCGTATCTTTGCGGCAAATTAAGAAAACAAGATGAGAGCAGTAATACAAAGGGTCACCCACGCCAGCGTTACAATTGAGGGACAGATTAAGGGCCAAATAGACAATGGATACCTTATTCTACTAGGCGTTTGCGAGGAGGATTCGATGGAAGATGTAGAGTGGTTGGTTAAGAAAATAGCCAATCTGCGTGTGTTTGGCGATGAGAACGATGTAATGAACCGTTCAATATTGGAAATTAATGGTAACTGCCTGGTAATCAGCCAGTTTACTCTATTTGCATCATACAAGAAAGGCAATCGTCCATCTTGGTTCCGCGCTGGTAGTCATGAGCACTCTATTCCTCTCTATGAAGCCTTCTGCACACAGCTTTCTGAGGCTATTGGCAAGCAAGTTGCCACAGGCGAATTTGGCGCCGACATGAAAGTAGAACTGCTGAACGATGGTCCAGTAACAATCTGCATGGACACTAAGAATAAGGAATAAAAACGATGAAGAAATATCTCAGAGAAATCGAATTAGCAAGTGCCCTACTCCTGATAATCGGCGTAGTGCTGTCGATGATGAAAAGTTACACCACCGGCGTATGGCCATGCAGTGTAGGCTTGCTGATGTTCATTGCAGTATTTCTGTACAAAGCATTCCACTGGAAGCAGTACGAGCGCGATAACAAGCAGTATATCGTAATACTGCTGATTTGCATCTTCCTATTAATCATTCAAATGATAACATCACGATGACGATCAAAGAAGCACAAGAGACGGTTGACCGCTGGATAAAGGAATATGGCGTACGCTACTTTTCAGAGCTAACAAACATGGCAGTTCTGACTGAAGAAGTAGGCGAATTAGCACGCGTAATGGCGCGCAAATACGGCGATCAGAGCTTCAAGCCAGGCGAGAAAGAGAACTTGGGCGAAGAGATGGCAGATATCCTCTGGGTATTGCTCTGCTTGGCCAATCAGACAGGCGTAGATCTTACTGCAGAACTCAATAAATCAATCGAGAAAAAGACGCAGCGAGACTCACTGCGACACATACAAAATAAGAAACTTATGGCATAACAGTTTTAACAATATAACAACAAGCAATTATGGCAGAACACAATCACGAACACGAGCATCATCATCACTTTGAGATGCCACAGAAGAGCCGCATGGAAGAGGTTCTTAGTAAGTACAACCTCGAGATAACAGACGAGGAAGTAAAAGAGGCAGTAAAGGATATTATTGCCAACAAAGTAACCGAGAACGATACTCTAGAGGTAAAGAAATTCCTGATGGGTAGCGTTGAACTTACTACTCTAAAGACCACCGATAGCGACGAAAGCGTACTGGCCTTTACAGAGCGTGTAAACCAGTTCGAAGAGAACTACCCTCACCTACCCCACGTGGCAACTATCTGCGTGTATCCACGCTTTGCAAAAGTGGTTTCTGAGACTCTCGAAATCGAAGGTGTTGAGGTAGCTTGCGTTTCAGGCTCATTCCCATCTTCTCAGGCCCTTATCGAGGTTAAGACTATCGAGACAGGATTGGCCGTTAAAGATGGCGCTACAGAGATAGATATGGTATTAAGCGTAGGTGCATTCCTATCAGGCGATTACGAGACTTGTATCGATGAAATACAGCAGATAAAAGAGGCTTGCGGCGATGCAAAACTTAAGGTTATCCTGGAGACAGGTTGCCTGAAGACTGCAGCAAACATCAAGACCGCATCTATCCTGGCTATGTACTCAGGTGCCGACTATATTAAGACCTCAACAGGCAAGCTTGAACCAGCTGCGACACCAGAGGCTGCATACGTAATGTGTCAGGCCATCAAGGAGTACTACGATGAAACGGGCATTATGATTGGTTTTAAGCCTGCTGGAGGCCTTAACAGCGTGATGGATGCACTGATATACTACACCATCGTAAAAGAGGTTCTAGGCGAAAAATGGCTTACTAACCAGATGTTCCGCATGGGTACATCACGCCTGGCCAACCTACTGCTAAGCGAGGTAATCGGCGAAGAAGTGAAATTCTTCTAATTAACGATAAGCTCAGTCCTCCAGTAAGAGGACTGCAGTCCTTTAAAAGCAGTACTCCAATCCTTTAACGCGAGGACTGGAGTACTTTCATTTATGTACTGAAGCAAATACAAACTAGATATTTCGCTGAGCTACGTATTCTAGATAAGCACTGAAGGCAGGCTTGAGCTCTGGTTTCACGCATTCATCTATAAATGTCTGAGCCTCCTTAGCAAACTCTCCCATCTTCTTCTCTGCATATTTGATACCTCCGTACTGCTTGGCAAACTCAACTAAAACAGCGATTTCATCAGAATTAATCGAGCCATTCTTTACCTTCTTGGCAAGAGTCATCATAGCTGATGACTCGTAGTGAGTAAGCGAATAGATAATTGGCAAAGTAAGCTTACCTTCAAGCATATCATTGCCAGTAGGCTTACCTATCTCTTTAGAGTCGTAATAATCAAAGATGTCATCACGAATCTGGAAAATCATACCGATATTATGTCCGAATTTTGCAGCCTTCTCTACCACATCGCGAGAAGCACCTACAGAAATAGCTCCAAGCTTACAACAAGCCTCGAATAGCACTGCAGTCTTCTTGTCAATTACCTGATAATAAACGTCTTCCGAAATATCCTTATTAGAAATATTCGATAATTGAAGAATCTCGCCTGCAGCAAGAGTACGACCAAGTTCAGCTAATTCTTGTACGATTTCATGATTATTCGACAAAGCCACACGTAGCAAGGCTGTAGACAGAATATAATCGCCCACCAAAACGGCCACCTTATTATTATACTCAGCATTAACTGATGGCTGACCACGACGTTCAGAACTTTCGTCTACCACATCATCGTGCACCAAACTGGCAGTATGTAACAACTCAAGTCCAAGAGCCGCATTCTGTGTAACATCATTAACACCACCAAAGTTCTTGGCTGCAAGCATTATCAGTATAGGACGCATACGCTTTCCGCCACGCTGACGGATATGCGACAAAACCGACTCGAGCAATCCCTCACCCTGCGACAAACACTGTTGAAACAACGCAGAAAAGTCGTTCAACTCTGTTGCAATAGGCCTTCTTATAGTTGACAAATAATCCATAACAAACAGAAATTTTGGCACAAAAATAAGAAATAATTCCGTTATTAAGAAATAATTTGGTAATTTTGAGCCGAAAATTAAGAAAGTTATGCAGAAATTGTTTCTTTTAGACGCTTATGCGCTTATTTATCGCAGCTATTATGCGTTCATCAAAAACCCAAGAATCAACTCTAAGGGGCTGAATACAAGTGCCATTATGGGATTCCTGAACACCCTGAACGAGGTATTGACAAAGGAGAAACCAACCCACATAGGAGTAGCATTTGATCCACACGGGCCAACCTTCCGTAGCGAGGCATTTCCTGCCTACAAAGCTCAGCGTGAGGAGACTCCTGAGGATATACGCAAAGCAGTTCCTATCATTAAGGATCTGTTGAAAGCATATCGTATACCCATACTACAAGTAGACGGATACGAAGCAGATGACGTGATAGGAACATTGGCAGAAAAAGCCGGTTCCATCGGAGTTGAGACCTATATGCTCACGCCCGATAAGGACTACGGACAACTGGTGCGCGACAATGTTTTCATATATCGCCCACGTCATGGTGGCGGATATGAGACGATGGGACCCAAGGAGGTTTGCGAGAAATATAGCATCCCCTCCCCTATGGCCGTAATCGATCTGCTGGCACTGATGGGCGACTCGGCCGATAATTTCCCTGGTTGTCCTGGTGTGGGAGAAAAAACTGCCGCAAAACTCATCGATGAATTCGGAAGTATTGAACAGTTGTTGGCACGTTCATCAGAAATAAAAGGTAAACTTCGTGAAAAGGTTGAAGAGAATATCGATGACATCAAGATGAGCTACTTCCTAGCAACCATCAAAACAGATGTGCCCATCGAACTGGATATGGAAAGTTTGAAACTCGTGGAACCTAACGAGGACGAACTTGGCAAACTTCTGCTCGAACTGGAGATGAAGAGCTTCGCTGACCGAGTTCTTAAAAAAAGCCAAAAACCGCAAAAAGTAGTAAATCAGCAACTCGATCTCTTTGCAGAATTCGCGGCCGACGGGCAAGCTGTGTACGAAAACACGAGTTTTGAGACGTTAAAAACAACGCCACACAACTACCAACTAGTTGAAAATCAGGAGGATTTGAAGAAACTTCGTGATTATTTCTTGACAAACAGAATTCTCAGTCTAGACACAGAAACAACTTCTACATCTGCTATCAACGCAGAATTGGTAGGTTTGAGCTTCGCCGTGAAGGAATTTGAGGCGTTTTACGTGCCAGTTCCTGTCAATCGTGAAGAAGCGTTGCAAATTGTTAATATCTTTAAACCCGTCTACGAGAACCCAGAAATTTTAAAAATTGGTCAGAATTTGAAGTACGACTTAGAGGTATTAAGAAATTACGGCATCGAACTGAAAGGTAAGATGTGGGACACTATGATTGCCCACTATCTCATCCAACCCGAACTTCATCATAACATGGACTACATGGCTGAGATTTATCTCAACTATCAAACCATCCACATAGATGAACTCATCGGACCAAAGGGCAAGAACCAAAAATCTATGCGCTCTCTCCTACCCTCACAAGTCTACGAGTATGCCGCTGAGGATGCAGACATCACTCTCCGACTGAAGAACAAGCTGGAACCAGAACTGAAGAAGGCTGAGTGTGAAGACCTATTCTATAATATAGAGATGCCACTGATGCCTGTTTTGGCAGAAATGGAGATGAACGGAGTGTGTCTGGACACAGAATCGCTAGCCGAAACGTCAAAACAGTTTACCAACCGTATGAACGAAATCGAAACACGTATCTACGAATTGGCAGGTGAACGATTCAACATCGCTTCGCCAAAACAAGTGGGCGAAATACTCTTCGACAAACTTAAAATAGTAGAGAAAGCCAAGAAAACAAAAACAGGTCAGTACGTCACATCGGAAGAGGTGCTGCAACAGCTAAAAAATAAGCACGAAATAGTAGCTGACATATTGGAACACAGAGGGTTAAAGAAGTTGATAGGCACCTATATCGATGCCCTACCCAAGCTTATCAACCCCAAAACTGGTCATATCCACACATCATTTAATCAAACGATTACTGCTACTGGCCGCTTATCTTCATCTGATCCTAATCTGCAAAACATCCCTATCAGAGGCGAGGATGGAAAGGAGATTCGCAAGGCGTTTATCCCCGAGCCAGGATGTCTGTTCTTTTCAGCAGACTATAGTCAAATAGAGCTACGCGTGATGGCCCATCTGTCGCAGGATACAGAGATGATAAAAGTGTTTAGAGAGGGCAAGGATCTGCACGCAGCAACAGCTGCCAACATCTATAAAAAGCCTATAGAAGAGGTTACACGCGATGAGCGAACCAAGTCAAAGCGAGCCAACTTTGGTATCATCTATGGTATCACAGTGTTTGGTTTGGCAGAACGACTAGACATCCCTCGCGACGAGGCTAAGATGCTAATAGACGGATACTTTGACACCTTTCCACAGGTGCACGACTATATGGAAAAGTCTAAAGAAGTGGCTCGCCAGAAGGGCTACGTCACTACCCTATTCGGCCGTCGCCGCTATCTGCCAGACATCAACAGCCACAACGCTACCGTACGTGGATTTGCAGAACGAAATGCCATCAACGCCCCGATTCAGGGCACTGCTGCTGATATAATAAAGGTGGCTATGATTCGCATCTTTAATCGCTTTAAAGCCGAGGGAATACGCTCTAAAATGATTCTGCAGGTACACGACGAATTGAACTTCTCTGTATTTCCAGAAGAGAAAGAAAAAGTTGAGAGCATTGTGCTTGAAGAAATGCAGAATGCTCTCAACTTGAGTGTTCCCTTGGTAGCCGACTCTGGATTTGGCCAAAACTGGCTAGAAGCCCACTAATTAGTAATTGAACGACGATCCGCCAAGGAACTCGCGAAGCAGCGATGTTGGTGGAATCTGAGTCTCAGGAATGGGACGGATATATCGAAGGAATTTCAGCAGGCGATAGGCTTCTGAATATTCCTTCGAGTCTTCTGGTACCTGCTCTAAAAGCGGCTCAGCCTGACTCTTTATCACTGCCAACTCGAACAGCATAGCGGTGTTAAACATCGCATCAGCATTCTCCTGGAAAGGGAAAATCCACTTGTTCTCTCCAGCCCTAACGCTTGGCCAGCGACGGATAGTTTCCTGAGCATTAACACCACGATACTTATAGTCGCGGATAATGCGACGAAGCAGACGATTATCTGTGGTGGGCACATAGTTATGATTATCAAGCAGAATAGTAGTAAGAGCCGAAGCATAAATGCGGAAAATCTGGTCGTTAGGAATCTCAGAAGTAAGTTCTGGATTCAAGGCATGAATACCCTCAACCACCAATACTTCGTTGCCCTTAAGCTGCAGCTTCTTTCCACTCCACTCGCTCATACCTTTCTGGAAATTATAGCGAGGTAGCTCTACCTCATCTCCCCTAAACAACGCTGCCAACTGCTCATTAAGAAGAGGGAGATTAAGTGCATGCAGATGTTCAAAATCGTAGTCGCCCTTATCGTCCTTAGGTGTCTTGTCGCGATCCAAGAAGTAGTCGTCGAGCGAGATACCTACAGGATGGATTCCGTTGACAGCCAGCTGTACGCTAAGGCGCTTGCAAGTAGTGGTCTTGCCAGATGACGAAGGACCTGCAATCAGCACCAGCTTAATACCCTTTCGTTGTGCTATCTCATCAGCAATCCTCGCAATCTTCTTCTCCTGAAGTGCTTCGCTTATCTGTATCAGTTCAGAAGAATAGCCATTCATAATTGTCTCGTTCAGGTCGCCAATGGTTCGCAATCCCAGGATATCCTGCCACTGATGATGCTCCTTGAAGATACCAAACATCTTGTCTTGATGCGTCATCTCACCCAACTCGTTTGGATGCTCGCGCGAAGGCAGTCTCAGTAGCAAACCATCAAAGTATTTCTCAACTCCAAACAGATAAATCTGCTTGGTATTTGTCAACAGCGATCCGTAGTAATAATCCACATAACCATCTATATCATAATAGGTGGTAAACAGTCTTCCAGTACTCTTCAGCAACTTAACCTTAGAGCGATTATGCAGACCATCAAACATTTCGATAGCCTCCTTGGTAGTTGTCTCATGACGATGGATAGGATAACCAGCATCGATAATCTCCTGCATGCGACGACGAATAGCGCCTGCATCATCGAGCGTAACAGGACGTCCGATGTTAAGATTGACATAGTAACCATTGCTAACAGGTATGTCGATAGACACCTTACAAGGTGTAAACAAATCGTGAGCAGCCTTGCAGAGTACAAAGAACAGGCTGCGAGTATAAGCACGCGACCCGCTCGGCGAAGTGATATCAAGAAACTCTACCTGCTTCTGCTTGTACACACGATAGTGCATACCCTCTACCTTATTATTTACATTGGCCGAAATAGGGCCGTGTTCGATCTCTACGCCTGACAATGCATACACCTCTTCGATAGTAGAACCAACAGGAACCTCTACTACCCTATCATTGTTTAAAACGTGAACTTTCACCAATTTTTCCATATGCAATATTTAATGTTTAAGCTAAAATTTCTCTGCAAAGATAACATTTTTCTGAAATCTTAACCGAATATTCCGAGTTTTTTTATAACTTTGTAGCCGAATTACTAAATATAGATACGTATTTTATGTCAATCTGGATTATTTTCAAACTTCTGGGATCGCTTGCACTGTTGATGTTCGGTATGAAGTCGATGAGTGAAGCGTTGCAGAAGATGGCGGGTCCACAATTACGTCATGTATTAGGTGCGATGACTACCAATCGCTTTACTGGCATGCTTACTGGTATGCTTGTTACAGCCTCCGTACAATCATCTACAGCCACCACTGTGATGACTGTTTCGTTTGTTAATGCAGGCTTGCTTACCTTGGCCCAAGCCATTTCAGTCATCATGGGTGCCAACATCGGAACCACACTTACCGCATGGATCATGTCGGCTGGTATGTCATTCGATATCACCAGTGCCGTATATCCTGCATTCTTCCTAGGAATCATACTGATTTACCTTAAGAAATACCGCTATATAGGCGACTTCCTGTTTGGTTTGTCGTTCCTGCTTTTAGGTTTGGGAACACTACGAATGACGGGTACAGAGATGCATCTGGGCGAGAATCAGGCCCTACTCGACTTCTTTGCGTCGTTCGATCCAGAATCATTCCTTACTACGCTGATATTCTTGTTCCTTGGAGGTGTGATGACCTTCTGCGTACAATCGTCAGCAGCAGTTATGGCTATCACCATGATACTGTGCTCTAGCGGAGCACTTCCTATCTATCAGGGTATCGCGCTGGTTATGGGTGAGAACATTGGTACCACCATTACCTCAAACCTCGCAGCCCTATCGGCCAACACTCAAGCTCGTAGAGCTGCCCTAGCCCACATGTTCTTCAATGTGTTTGGTGTGGTGTGGATTCTATTTGTGTTCCGTCCGTTCATCGATGCTGTTTGCGGAATGGTAGGTTATGACGTAACGATGACCAAGGGTGCTGTTGAAACCAGCGTGTTCCTTGCAAACGCAGCCAAACTAAGCTTTGTACTAGCCGCATTCCATACATGCTTCAACGTGGCCAACACCTTTATTCTGATATGGTTTATCCCACAGATTGAGCGATTTGTATGCTGGGTAATCAAGCCCAAGAAGGTAGACGAGGAAGAGGATTTCCGTCTGCACTTTATCACCGCTGGCTTCATGAAGACTCCAGAACTTTCAGTACTCGAGGCTCAGAAAGAAATCCAGTCGTTCTCAGAACGTATGCAGCGAATGTTCAACATGGTTCGTGAGTTGCTCAACCTCTCGTCGAGCTCTAGCAACAAGAAGGATAATCGCGACGGCGAGTTCAACAAACTATACTCGCGCATCGAGAAGTACGAAGGCATCAGCGACAACATGGAACTTGAGATTGCCAACTATCTTAATAATGTGAGTGATGCTCACCTGTCAGACGACTCTAAAGCCAAGATTCGTGCTATGTTGCGCGAAATCAGCGAGTTAGAGAGTATTGGAGATGCTTGTTTCAATATGGCTCGTACCATCTCGAGAAAGTATAACGGCAAGCAGGATCACTTCAACGACAAGCAGTACGAACACATACACCAGATGATGGAACTTACAGACCAGTCGCTATCGCAGATGAATCGCCTGATGATGGGTCGTAAGGAGACATTCGATGTGAATCGTACCTTCAACATCGAGCACGAAATCAACAACTTCCGCGACCAACTGAAGTCGCAGAACATCAACGATGTAAACAATCGCGAGTACACTTACGCCGTTGGTACCATCTATATGGACCTGATAAACGAGTGCGAGAAACTGGGCGACTACGTAGTAAACGTGGTTGAAGCTCGTATGGGATTGAGATAATCCCCTATCCTACCCAAAATATTCCCACGTTGGGAATAAAATGTTCCCTGCGTGGGAATGTTTTGTTCCCAACGTGGGAATAATTTATAGGCCTAAAGTTTGGCTGTTTCGATAATAATGATTACCTTTGCAGCCGATTATCAAGGGGTGCCCACGAGTGTGGGCTGAGATGATACCCTCTAACCTGATCTGGATTATACCAGCGTAGGGATGGATAGCAGGCTTAATCAATAAAAACTCTACCCCCTTAACATTATTAATTATTGGTACTATTACGGTATGAAAAGATTATTTTTAGGAACTGCTGCATTAGTATGTGCAGTTAGTGTAAATGCACAGCACAAAGCAGCTCTCTACGATTCTACACATGTAGAAGCGCTAAGCGAGATTGTAGTAAAAGGTGTTAGAGCGCAGAAGAATGCGCCATTTGCTGTGGCAAACATCAAGAAACAGGAACTCAATGCTTTCTCAAAGACAGGTAAGGAGTTACCATTCCTTTTCGCTCAAACCCCAGGCGTGCTGGCTTGGAGTGAGAACGGACTGGGCACAGGTACAACCTATATGCGAATTCGTGGTGCAGGCGATTCGCGCATCAATGTAACTCTGGATGGTGTTCCCTTGAATTCGCCTGAGGACCAGTGCGTATTCTGGGCCAACATGAACTCATATGGCTCGCTGTTGGGTTCTGTACAGATTCAGCGTGGTGTTGGTACATCTACCAATGGCGATGGTGCTTTTGGAGGAACCATAGCTCTGGCATCAGCCACTCCAAGTCAGAAGGCTGGGGGAGAGGTATCTGCTTCGTTTGGTTCGTTTAATACATTTAATGTAGGAGGAAAGTTCTCAACAGGATTACTCTGGAATCACCTTATTTTTGATGGTGCTTATCATGAGACAAACACTGATGGATTTATCCACGGAACTAGCGGACGCAGCGGTTCTTACTATGGTGGACTGACATGGGTAGGCAGCAACTTCCAGATTCGATACAAGAACATCGGAAACTTTGAAAAAACCGGTCAAGCATGGAATGGAGTAACCGCTGGCGACAACGACATGAGTCTGATGGATGGAACCTACGGCATCAACACAGGCATCAAGACCTATGAGGATATGTGGAACGCAGGTCTGGGCAAGTACAACTCGCTATACGAACGTCTGACTGGATACGACAAAGATGCTAACGGCAACTATCCAACAGCCCGTTATCAGATGGCCGATGGTAGCTATTGGGACAAGACCACAGACAACTTCTGGCAGAATCACAATATCCTGTCGGCTGCTTACGACATCAATGAGCATTGGAGCACCACAGCATCGCTGCATTACACCTATGGTTACGGCTATTACAATGAATTTCGTTATAATAACAAACTTAAGAAATTCGGACTTAGCTATGATGGTGTAAAGAAGACCGACTTTGTACGCCAAAAAGGTCTGTCGCAGAATACCTACGGCTTTATCTGGAACGCCAATTACAAAGACGAGCTTTGGGACGTAATCGGAGGTTTCTCGCTCCAGGAGTTTGATGGCAACCACTTTGGTTATCTTACATACATCGCCAATGCTGACGTTCGCCAGAAGTATATGTCGAATGGCGACTACAAATACTACGACTCTGACGCCACTAAATTCGATGGCAATGCATTCATTAAGGCTGCTTATCACATTAATGAGCATTGGGATGTGTTTGGCGACTTGCAGTATCGCTATGTAAACTACAAGACTGATGGAATCAACGACAAGTTCTACGAAGAGAGTAGCAACTATTACAACCAGCGTCTCGATATTGACGAGAAATATCGTTTTCTGAATCCAAAAGCCGGTTTCTCTTGGACTCTTGATGGTCATCGTGTTTATGGTTCTTTGGCACTTAGTCATCGCGAGCCTGAGCGTAATAACTTTACTGACAATTACAATTACCCATATCCTAAAGCTGAGCGTCTTTTAGACTATGAATTAGGCTACACCTTCAATAGCGACATCTTCCGCTTTGGTATCAACGGATACTATATGGATTACGACAACCAGTTTGTACAGACAGGTCAGGAGACTGAAATAGGCGAGAAGGTGACAACAAACATCAAGGATTCATACCGTATGGGTATCGAAATCCAGGCAGCTGTTGATCCTTTCTCATGGCTAACCATTGAGGGAAATGCTGCTCTGAGCAAGAACAAGATTAAGGACTTTGACGAGGTGGCCAGTGTGAATTGGGAAGATGACTTCCGTACCATCCACTACGACAACTCTACACTTGCTTTCTCACCATCAACCATCCTCAATGGTTTCGTAAACTTCCATTGGAAAGGTTTACAGGCTGTTTGGCACACCAACTTTGTTAGTCGTCAGTATCTCGATAATACAGAGAACGTAGATCGCTCACTGCCTTGCTATTCGGCTTCTGACGCCAACGTAAGCTACACCTGGAAGCCCAACAAGGCCATCAAGGAGTGCATCTTTGGTCTGAACTTCAACAATATCTTCAATCGTCGTTATGCCGCCAATGGCTGGGTATATTCAAGTATCGTTGAGGATTATGGTCATCCCAACGAGAACCGTTACTACCAGATAGGTTTCATACCTATGGCAGGCTTTACGATGATGGGTAACGTAACACTTCGATTCTAATGACAGACTTTATACTAGCACACTGGCTCGACATCACAACCACGATACTCGGACTGCTCTATATTCTGTTCGAGTATCGGGCCAGTGCCTGGCTCTGGTTCGTAGGATTCCTGATGCAGACACTAGGCATCGTGCTATACTATCAGAAAGGACTCTATGCCGATTGCGGCATGGAGTTCTATTACCTATCGATGACCGTCTATGGTTATTGGAAATGGGTTATGGGAGCAGCCAATAAACAAGCCCTACCCATAACAAGATTCCCACGCAAACTTATCATCCCATGGTGTGCATTGATGCTCACATTATGGGGCATCATCTACTGGCTATTGGTAACCTTCACCAATAGCAATGTTCCTATGGCCGATAGCTTTACTACAGCACTTAGTATCGTAGGCATCTGGGCCTTGGCACACAAGTATCTGGAACAGTGGTTCATATGGATTGCTGTCGACATTGTAACCTGTGTTCTTTACTTCTATAAAGACATCCCATTCAAGGGCGGACTTTACGCACTTTACGTCATAATTGCCATTTTTGGCTACAGAAAATGGAAACAGATGATAGATAATCGCGCTATTTGAGCGGTTTTTCGCAATATAATTTGGCTATCTGCAGCATTTTTCTTACTTTTGCAGCGAATTTATAATTCAGAATGCTTATGCAGACGAACAGTCATTTATCGCGATTAATTCATGACCAGGCCAAGAAGTATGGCGACCGTGAGGTTTTGATCTACAAGGACTTTGGCGGATCAGAGTGGAAATCATATTCGTGGAATCAGTTCTCGGATATGGTCAAGAAGGTGTCTAATGCCTTACTAAATCTGGGTGTAAGAGTACAGGAAAATCTGGGATTATTCTCTCAGAACTCTGTACAGTATCTGTTTTGCGATTTTGGTGCGTGGGGAGTTCGCGCAGTAACAATCCCGTTCTATGCCACCAGCTCAGAGCAGCAGATCCAGTTTATGATCAGCGATGCAAAGATTCGTTTCCTCTTTGTAGGCGAACAGGAGCAGTACGACAAGGCACGTCGGATTTTCTCTACTTGTCCTACACTCGAGCGCATCATCGTATTCGATAAGAACGTACATATTTCATCACTCGACCTCAGCTCGATGTATTTCGATGATTTCCTGAAGTTGGGTGAGAATTATCCCCGTCAGACCGAAGTTGAGTCGCTTCAGGCTCAGGCTTCGATGGAAGATATCGCAAACATCCTATATACCAGCGGAACTACTGGCGACTCAAAGGGTGTGGTACTTACCTGCGGACAGTATAATGCCGCAATGATAGCCAACGACAAGTGTGTGCCTGTTGGCGAGAATGATAGAGTACTCAACTTCCTGCCATTCACTCATATCTTTGAGAAAGGTTGGAAGATTCTGTGCCTTACAGAGGGCGCAACACTCATCGTAAACACCTATCCACAGGAAGTACAGCAGTCGATGAAGGAGACTCATCCCACATGTATGTCTTCTGTTCCCCGTTTCTGGGAGAAGGTATATATGGGCGTACAGGAGCAGATTGAAAAGTCAAGTTTGGCCAAACGCAAACTGTTCCGCCACGCTGAGGCCGTGGGCAAGAAGCATAACATTGACTATGTCTCAAAGGGCAAGCGTCCACCATTGGCACTTCATCTGGAATACGAGATGCTGAACAAGACCGTATTCTCGCTGGTTCGCAAGGAACTTGGCTTGGAGAATGCCCACTTCTTCCCAACAGCAGGTGCAACAGTAAATCCTAAGGTTGAGGAGTTTGTACATTCTATCGGCCTGAATATGATTGTAGGTTATGGCTTGACAGAGAGTCTTGCTACCGTAAGCTGTAATCATCTTGGCAAGCCTTACACCGTAGGTGGAGTAGGCATCCCCATTGAGGGTATCGACATCAAGATCAGCGAAGAGGGCGAGGTATTGCTCAAGGGCCCAACTATCACCAGAGGATACTACAATCGCGAAGACCTTACTAAGGCAGCATTTACAGAAGATGGCTACTTCAAGACAGGTGACTCTGGTTATCTGGAGGGTGGTGAACTGTTCCTTAAGGAGCGTATCAAGGACCTGTTTAAGACCTCTAACGGTAAGTATATTGCACCACAGATGATTGAATCGAAGTTGTTGGTAGACAAGTATATCGACCAGATTGCCATCATCGCCGACCGGCGCAAGTTTGTTTCGGCTCTGATTATCCCTGTATATTCGCTTCTGGAGGAATATGCACGCGAACATCAGATAAAGTTCGAGAACAGAGAGCAGCTCTGCAAGGATCCTAAGATCAACGAAATGATGAAGGAGCGTATCGACACGCTTCAGCAGTCGCTGGCTCACTATGAGCAGATTAAGCGCTTCACCCTGCTTCCTTATCACTTCTCGATGGAAAAGGGAGAGCTTACAAATACATTAAAAATTAAGCGTCGCGTACTGAACGAGAACTACAAGAAAGAGATTGACGCGATGTACGAAGATTAAGATATGATTACTCAGGAACAGCTGAAAGATGTTTTAGAAAGAGCGGATGCACTTCACCGCTACTTGGAAATAGATAAGAAGAAGATAGAATTCGAAGAAGAAGATCTTCGCACCCAAGCTCCTGACTTTTGGGAGGATCGCAAGCGTGCCGAAGAGCAGATGAAGAAGGTGAAGGGCATTAAAAAGTGGCTCGACGGCTATAAGGAGGTTCGCACTCTGGCCGACGAGTTGCAATTGGCGTTCGACTTCTATAAAGACGAGATGGTAACAGAGCAGGAGGTAGATGACACCTATGCCAAAGCCATCAAGGCCATAGAAGACTTGGAGCTTAAGAATATGCTCCGTCAGAAGGAAGACCCCATGGAGGCTGTTCTCAAGATTAATAGTGGAGCAGGCGGCACTGAGGCTCAGGACTGGGCATCGATGCTTATGCGAATGTATATGCGCTGGGCCGAAGCTCATGGATATAAGGTAACTATCTCAAACTTGCTTGATGGTGATGAAGCAGGTATAAAGAGCGTAACCATGCAGCTCGAAGGCGGCGATTATGCATATGGATACCTGAAGAGCGAGAATGGTGTTCACCGTCTGGTTCGCGTTTCGCCATTCAATGCCCAGGGCAAGCGTATGACATCATTTGCTTCTGTATTTGTATCGCCTCTGGTTGATGATACTATCGAAGTATATGTCGACCCAGCAAAACTATCTTGGGATACCTTCCGCAGTAGTGGTGCTGGTGGTCAGAACGTAAACAAGGTAGAATCAGGTGTACGTCTGCGCTATTGGTACACAGACCCAGATACAGGCGAGGAAGAAGAAATCCTCATTGAGAATACTGAGACCCGCGACCAGCCTAAGAATAAGGAGCGCGCAATGACACTGCTCAAGTCGCAGCTATACGATCGTGCGATGAAGAAGCGTTTGGAGGCTCAGGCTAAGATCGAGGCTGGCAAGAAGAAGATAGAGTGGGGTAGTCAGATACGAAGCTATGTCTTTGACGACCGTCGAGTAAAAGACCATCGTACCAACTATCAGACTACAGATGTAGACGGTGTTATGGACGGAAAGATTGATGATTTCATCAAGGCCTACCTGATGGAGTTTCCTGTAAACGACGACGAACAATAACGAATAACAAATAAAAATCATTAAAACTATGGCTCAAATTGCAAAATCAACTAAGTCTACCCAGAAGAAGGAGGCTTATCAAAAGAAACAAGAACAAGGTGGAAAGAAAGTGCTGGAATACATCTTCGGCGCACTCATTATTCTTGCAGTACTGTTTGTTGTATATTCTATTTTCGTAGTATCGTAAATGAGCGGACTGGAAATAGAACGCAAATTTCTTGTAAAGAACAACGACTACAAGCGACTTGCTACTAGTAGCAGTCGTATTTGTCAAGGTTATATCTGCAGCGATCGCGGACGTACCGTCAGGGTACGTATCCGCGATAGCCGCGGATATTTAACAATTAAAGGTCCTTCAGGTATTGGAGGACTTACACGCTATGAATTCGAAAAGGAGATTTCGCTGGATGAAGCACAACACCTGATGAACATCTGCGAGCCAGGCAAGATAGACAAGACTCGCTATATGGTGCCCTGTGGCAAGCATACATTCGAAGTTGATGAGTTTTACGGCGAGAACGAAGGACTGATAATGGCAGAAGTTGAACTTGGGTCAGAGGACGAAGCCTTTGAAAAACCAGATTTTATCGGCCAGGAAGTAACAGGCGATCGCAGATACTATAACTCTTGCCTGCTTAAGAATCCGTTTACCTCTTGGAGCAAAGACTCCAAATAATCAATCCAACAACAGCAGCCAAAGTAACGCCAGAAGCATTGGCTGCAAGATCGAGCCAATCACCACTACGACGTCCACCTGTACAATACTCTTGTATCAATTCTATTGCTCCACTCATCAAGATTGGAGCTAACCAGGCCCAAAAGAACAACTTCTCATAATCCGCCCGTCTATGCTTGCGGGTATATTCTATCCATACTACTATAAACGAACAACCATACATCAGTATATGTACCCATTTATCGATAAACTCAACATTATCAAGTGGCGTCTCAGGAAAAAAAGGAATAAGCGAAAGTATCCATATCATTGCGATACAGATCATCGAGAAGGGATATTTTCTTAAGAAATGAAACAAAAAACTCATATTTACTTGCAATTTCGGTGCAAAATTAAGAAATTATTTATATTTTTGCAACCAAATTAAAAGAAAAGTGAGTATGTCACAACTTGAAAGGGCAAGTTTCGGTAGTAAATTAGGCGTTATATTGGCAACAGCAGGTTCAGCTGTTGGTTTGGGTAACATATGGCGCTTTCCATATATGACAGGCCAAAACGGTGGAGCCATTTTCATTATAATATATGTATTCTGCGTTTTGTTGCTTGGTCTTCCTTGTATGATCAGCGAGTTTATCATTGGGCGCCATGGTCAGGCTAATACAGCTCGTGCCTTCCGCATCATGTCAGGTGATACCATTTGGTCGCTGATTGGATATATGGGAGTACTTACCGGTTTCTTGATTTCAGGCTATTACGCAGTAGTATCAGGTTGGTGTCTCGAATATGTATGGGCTTCTGTTTCTGGCAAGTTGTTAGGTAATCCTGAATACATCAAAGAATACTTCTCCACATTCTCTCAAGACCCCATCAAACCTATTTTCTGGACGCTTATTATTCTTATAGCCACATATCTTATTATTGAGAATGGTGTGCGTAACGGCATCGAAAAGGCTTCGAAACTGCTAATGCCTATATTATTTATTCTTCTGCTTATTATCGTTGTGGCATCGTGTATGCTACCTAATGCAGAGAAGGGTATCGAGTTTATGTTTAAGCCTGACCTATCCAAACTTAATAGCGATGTATTTCTTGGCGCTCTTGGACAGTCATTCTACTCGCTGAGTATTGCTATGGGATGCATCTGCACCTATGCCAGCTACTTCTCAAAGCAAACCAATCTAACATCGGCAGCAGTAAACATCAGTGTTATCGACTTCATGGTAGCGTTGTTGGCAGGTCTCATCATCTTCCCTGCAGCATTCTCTGTAGGAGTTAATCCAGATAGTGGTCCATCACTTATATTCATAACACTACCTAATGTTTTCCAACAGGCTTTTGATAGTATCGCTGGTTTAGGATATATTATCTCTGTACTGTTCTATGCACTGCTGTCGATGGCTGCACTTACCTCCCTGATGTCGCTCCACGAGGTTAGCACAGCATTCCTTGAAGAGGAACTGGGCACTACTCGCAAACGTGCTGCAATATTTGTAACAATAGGATGTATAATTGTTGGCACCATATGTTCGCTGTCATTAGGACCATGGGAAGGATTCCACCTGTTTGGCATGAACATCTTCGACCTCTTCGACTTTGTTACTGGTCAACTATTCCTGCCTATCGTAGGATTCCTGACATGTATCTTTATAGGATGGTTTGTACCACATAAGATAGTACGCGACGAGTTTACTAATATGGGCACCTTGCGAAATGGTAATCTGTTTCACTTCTACATATTCCTTGTGAAGTATGTTTGTCCTATATGCATCTTGTTTATATTCCTTCACCAATTCGGACTTTTGTAAATGGATAAGAGAGGAACATTTGGCAGCAAACTGGCGATAATACTTACTACTGCAGGCTCAGCAGTAGGATTGGGTAATATCTGGCGTTTCCCGTTTATGACGGGACAGAATGGTGGTGCAGCTTTTATTCTTATATATCTTGGATGCGTGCTTATACTTGGCATACCTGGCATGATAAGTGAGTTTATCGTTGGTCGATATTCTCAGTCTAATGCAGCACGAGCTTATGGCAATTTGGGGTTTAAAAAAGCTCGATACGTTGGCTATCTAGGCATTCTCACATCTACAATCATACTTGGTTTTTATGCCGTAGTAGCTGGTTGGTGCTTGCAATATCTGTTTGCCTCGATAGCAGGAAAACTAAATGGAGATACAAATTATATCATCGAATACTTCAAGACCTTCTCAAGCGATCCTATTCAACCCTGCTTGTGGGGAGTTGGATTTGTGCTTATAACACATTACGTGGTGGCCAAAGGCGTGAACGATGGCATAGAGCGAGCATCTAAACTATTGATGCCACTATTATTGATACTCTTGGTTATCCTGGTTGTCGCATCATGTCTACTTCCTGGTGCGTCAAAGGGTATAGATTTCTTGTTGAAACCCGACTTCTCAAAGGTAAGCAGCGATGTATTCCTTGAGGCTTTAGGTCAGGCATTCTTCTCGTTAAGTCTTGGTACTGCTTGCTTATGTACTTATGCCTCGTACTTTAAAAAGGACAGCAACATACTGAAGTCGGCCACACAGATAGCACTACTAGATTCGTTTATAGCCATTTTGGCAGGACTGATGATATTCCCTGCTGCATTCTCTGTGGGTGTACAACCAGATAGCGGACCATCGCTGATATTCATCACACTACCAAATGTGTTCCGTCAAGCTTTCGAGACTATGCCGATTGTTGGCTTTATCATATCCATTTTGTTTTATGCCCTTTTGGTATTTGCAGCACTTACTTCTACCATCTCTATGCACGAGATTGGTACGGCATTCTTCCACGAGGAATTGCATCTGCCCAGAAACAAGGCTACATGGATACTTACCACTGTTTGTGGACTGATAGCAGTATTCTGCTCGCTATCAGTAGGCGCTTATAGTCAACTGCAACTGTTTGGTATGTCGCTGATGGACTTCTGCGATTTCCTCACTGCACAGTTTATGCTGCCTGCTGGCGCATTCTTAACAAGCATATTGATTGGATGGTTTGTCGAGAAGCAACTCATCGCTAACGAGTTTACTAACAATGGAACGCTTAAAGACACGTTTCTGAAAGCATATATTTTCTCGGTGAAGTTCATCGTTCCTCTCTGTATCTTATTAATATTTCTACATCAGTTCCACATTATATGAACAACCATTTTTACTATTATAACAAGTCAGACCGTAAATCATTAATCACATTATTAGTTTTAATAGTATCTGCATTTACTATCATATACCTAGCAGGGGGAGATGAGGCAGATACAAACAAAACGCAAACTGGTGTGCATAAATCATCAAACCATAAAAGCTATAACTACGCCAGCTATACACCAAAGAAAGTTGAACGCTTCGTCTTCGACCCAAATACTGCTGATAGTACACAACTGCTTCGCCTGGGCCTGCAACCTTGGCAGGTTAAGAACATCTACAAGTATCGCGCAGCAGGAGGCATCTATCGAGAACCGCTCGACTTTGCCAAGGTTTATGGACTCACTGTCAAGCAGTATCGTGAACTAGAGCCATACATCCGCATATCTAGCGATTATCTGCCTGCATCTACATTAGTAAAGGGACGCGAGAACTTTAGCCAGAATGTGACAAAAGACTCTGCAACTTATCAACGACCCATTAAGATAAAGGAAACAGAGCACATCGTTCTTAACACAGCTGATACCACATCGCTTGTTACTATACCAGGCATTGGACCTTACTATGCCCGCAAGATAGTGCAGTATGGCAATAGGCTAGGGGGATACGTAAGTGTAGACCAACTTGACGAAATAGAGGATTTCCCTACAGAAGCTAAGAAATACCTGGTAATCAACAACCCCACACCTAAGAAACTTAACATAAACCAACTATCACTCAATGAACTTAAGCGTCATCCCTATATCAACTTCTATCGCGCCAAGGCCATTACAGACTATCGCCGACTGCATGGAGCCATCAAGTCGCTCAATGATCTGCGACTAAATAAAGACTTCACTCCAGATATTATCAAGCGCCTTACGCCCTATGTTGCGTACTGATTTGTTAATAAATCATAGCGAATGATAGTTGATTCGTAGAAATGTTGTATATTTGCAGAATAAACAAAAAACTTTAGAAAGATGTTTGGATTAGGATTCCAGGAGATACTGGTTATTGCACTGATAGTATTGCTGCTTTGGGGCGGCAAGAAGATTCCTGAACTAATGCATGGCCTTGGAAAAGGCGTAAAAAGCTTCAAGGACGGTATGAACGAAGTTACTAACTTAGAAGAAGTAAAAAAGGAAGAACCCGAGAAAAAAGATGAGTGATACGCCCAACTTTACGTTTTGGGATCATCTCGACGAACTCCGTTCTGTCATCATCCGCATCATCGTCATTTCAGTTCTGGCTGCATTGGTGGCTTTCTTCCTGAAAGACGAGTTGTTTGCCATTGTACTAGCACCTCGCAGTAGCGATTTCATCTCTTTCCGTCTGATGGGCGTAGAACCATTCTCCATCCATCTGATGAACACAGGACTAACGGAACAGTTCATGATCCACATGAAAACGGCCCTTTATGCAGGCGTAGTTGTGGCGTCACCTTACATCATCTACCAACTCTTCCGCTTTGTCTCGCCAGCGCTCTATGACAACGAAAGGAAATATGCCACAGCATTGGTGTCGAGTGGTTATCTGATGTTTATGTTGGGCACACTGCTCAATTACTTCTTGATATTCCCACTAACAGTAAAGTTCCTTGGAACCTATCAGGTAAGCGAAGATGTGGCGAATATGCTCACCCTCCAATCGTATATGGACACACTCATTATGATGAGTCTGGTGATGGGCATAGTGTTCGAACTGCCAGTAGTTAGTTGGCTGCTCGGAAAGATGGGACTTATCAACGCTGGCATGATGCAAACCTGGCGCAAGCATGCTGTAGTAGCGATACTAGTTGTTTCGGCCATCATCACTCCAACTACTGACGCCTTTACGCTCTTTGTGGTGGCTCTACCCATATGGTTGCTTTATGAGTTCAGCATACTTATTGTAAGATTAACTAAATAGAACAAATACTTATATAATATTAGACTTATGCTTCGCAAAATCAGAACCATCCTTGCAGCAGTTATGTTTGTACTTATCACGCTGCTGTTCCTCGACTTCACAGGGACATTACACCATTGGCTCTCATGGTGTGCCAAGATTCAGTTCTTGCCAGCTGTGATGGCACTCAATGTAGTAGTAGTTGTTGCACTATTGGTGCTCACACTTGTGTTTGGACGCATCTACTGCTCAATCATCTGCCCATTGGGTATCTTCCAAGACTTGTTTGCCAGATTGCGCAGAAAGAAGAATAAGTACAGCTATTCTAAAGAGGTACGCTGGTTGCGCTATCCCATGTTGGTAGTGTTCATCATTGCTGGTGTTGCCGGCATAGGATCGATATTCCAGTTGCTGGCTCCATATAGCAGCTACGGACGTATTGCCACCATGCTCTTCCAACCCCTTTGGAAGATGGGTAATAACCTGCTGGCTGTATTGGCCGAGCGTGCTGACAGCTATGCATTCTATACCGTTGATACATGGATGCGTTCATTGCCAGTATTCATCATCGCAGCAGTTACTTTGGTGGTTCTTGTTATATTGGCTTGGCGAGGTGGCAGAACATATTGCAATACCATCTGTCCAGTAGGAACCATACTGAGTTTCTTCGCTAGATTCTCATTCCTGAAAATCCACTTCAACGAGGATAAGTGCAAAAACTGCTCACTCTGTTCTAAGAACTGTAAGGCAGCTTGCATCGATTTCAAAACCCATACCGTAGATTACAGCCGTTGTGTAGTTTGCGGTAATTGTATCGATAGTTGTAAGTTTGGTGCCTTGTCATATTCAAAACCATCTGGCAAAGCCAACAAAACCTGTGATGCAAGCAAAATCGACACATCAAAGCGCTCGTTTCTCTTGGCATCAGCGTTGGTATCTACAGCAGCTTTAGCCCAGAAGAAAGAGAAACTGATGGATGGCGGATTGGCAGAACTTGAGGATAAAGTAGCTCCAGAGCGCCAGACTCCATTAACGCCTCCAGGATCGCTTTCATTCCAGAATCTCTCTACTCGCTGCACGGGCTGTCAGCTCTGTGTATCAGAGTGTCCTAATCAGGTGCTTCGTCCTAGCAGTGATCTTATGCATCTCATGCAACCCACAATGTCGTACGAGCACGGTTATTGTCGTCCTGAGTGTAATCGTTGCTCTCAGGTTTGTCCTGCTGGGGCTATCCAGCCTATCGACAAGGATGAGAAAACATCTGTCCAAATAGGTCATGCTGTATGGATTAAGAAAAACTGCGTGGTACTGACAGACGAGGTGGAATGCGGCAACTGCGCCCGCCATTGTCCTTCTGGTGCCATTGAGATGGTTCCACTAGATGAGAACAATGAGGAATCGGCAATGATTCCTGCCATCAACGATGCCGCTTGTATCGGCTGTGGAGCCTGCGAATATGTTTGTCCGTCTCGTCCGTTCTCGGCCATCTACGTCGAGGGACACGAAGTACACAAGAAGATTTAAGGAGGATACAATATGGAAAAGAAGAATATATCACGCCGTTCGTTCCTGAAGCTCTTTGGAGCAGGATCAGTAGCTACCGCTGCCACACTTGCAGGATGCAAAAGTGGTAATAAGGCAGGTAGTCAGGCTAAAGAGGAATATAAGAACCAAGTTGAACCATCAGTAGGACAGATGACCTACCGCATAAACCCCAAAAACAAAGATAAGGTATCTATTCTTGGTTATGGTATGATGCGCCTGCCAACTAAGGTTGACAACGAAAACGAGTTCGATCAGGATATGATCAACAAGCAGATAGACTATGCCCTGGCACATGGACTTAACTACATCGATACATCACCCGTATATTGTCAGGGTAAGTCAGAGCATTGCACAGGTATTGCCCTGAGTCGCCACAAGCGTAGCGAGTACTTTGTTGCCACAAAGCTATCCAACTTCAACCACGACTACTGGACATTCGAAAAGTCGAAGGAGATGTACCTCAACTCTATGAAGGAACTTCAGGTAGATTATCTCGACTACTACCTGCTTCACGCCGTTGGTGGTAGTATGGAGGAGTTTAATGGCCGCTATGTGGATAATGGCATTATGGACTATCTGCTGAAAGAGCGCGAGGCCGGACGTATTCGCAATCTTGGATTCTCGTTCCATGGCAAACAGGAGGTCTTCGATGAGGTATTGGCCTTGAACGATAAGTACCACTGGGACTTTGTGCAGATAGAGCTTAACTATCTTGACTGGGACTACGCCAACGAGATAAGCAAAAGCAATGTAGATGCCAGCTATCTGTATGCCGAACTGCAGAAACTTGGTATTCCTGCAGTCATTATGGAGCCACTGCTGGGTGGCCGACTGGCCAACCTGCCTCAGTACTTGATGACAGAGCTAAAGAGCCGCGATCCTGAGCGTAGTGTAGCATCATGGGCTTTCCGCTATGCTGGCACTCCTGAGGGTGTGCTCACCGTACTTAGTGGTATGACCTATATGGAGCACCTTAAGGATAACCTCTTGAGTTATTGTCCACTCAAACCGCTATCAGAGGATGAGATGCGATTCCTCGATAAGGATATCGCTCAGAAGATTGTAGGCCTTGAGAATATTCCGTGCAACGACTGTAAATACTGCATGCCTTGTCCTTACGGCGTTGATATCCCTGCCATCTTTGTACACTACAACAAGTGCAAGAACGAGGGTTCGCTGCCTATGGGAGTAGGGGATAGCGATTATCGCAAGCATCGTCGCCAGTATCTCATTTCGCTCGATAGAGTTGTTCCTCGCGATCGTCAGCCTGATCATTGCATACAGTGTGGTCAATGCGAACCTCATTGCCCGCAGAGCATCCATATTCCACGCGAGTTGGCTAAGATCGACGAGATGATTGAGAGTCTGAAGCGTAACCCAGAGGGCCTAGAAGTATAAAAAGTGTAGAAAATTTGGTTAATTGCCTAATTTGCAGTACCTTTGCACCCGAAATAAACGTTTATAGAAGAAAATGGCATTAAAATGTGGTATTGTAGGACTGCCAAATGTGGGCAAGTCTACCTTGTTTAATTGTCTGTCGAGCGCTAAGGCTCAGGCAGCAAATTTCCCTTTTTGTACGATCGAACCCAATGTGGGTGTAATCACCGTACCTGATGAAAGACTTACCAAACTCGCAGAGTTGGTTCACCCAGGACGCATCGTTCCTGCTACATGTGAGATTGTAGACATCGCTGGTCTCGTTAAAGGCGCCTCTAAGGGCGAGGGACTGGGCAACAAATTCCTTGGAAACATTCGTGAAACTGATGCTATCATCCACGTGCTCCGTTGTTTCGAGGATGAGAATATCACCCACGTTGATGGTACTATCGACCCCATCCGCGATAAGGAGATTATTGATACAGAGCTCCAACTTAAGGACCTCGAGACTATCGAGAGCCGTCTGGCTAAGACTGAGAAGGCCGCAGCTGCAGGTAATAAGGACGCTAAGATCGAGGCTACCGTGCTGCACGCTTATAAAGAAGTGCTCGAGCAAGGTAAGAACGCCCGTATCGTAGAGTTTGATAGTAAAGACGAACAAGATTGCGCTCGCAATCTGTTCCTGCTCACATCAAAGCCCGTGCTCTACGTCTGCAACGTGGGTGAGACAGATGCTAAATCAGGTAATGACTTCACCAAGAAGGTTGAAGAACTTGCTAAGGAGGAAGGTGCAGAGACAATGGTTATCGCAGCTAAGACTGAAGAAGATATCGCTGAACTTGAGAGCTACGAGGACAAGCAGATGTTCCTTGAGGAACTCGGCTTGGAGGAGAGTGGCGTAAATCGTCTGATCAAGAAGGCCTACGCTCTGCTTAATCTCGAGACCTTTATCACCGCTGGTGAGATGGAGGTTAAGGCCTGGACATATAAAAAGGGTTGGAAGGCCCCTCAGTGCGCTGGCGTTATCCATACCGACTTCGAGAAGGGTTTTATCCGTGCAGAAGTTATCAAGTACGACGACTATATCCAGTACGGCTCAGAGGCAGCTGTACGCGAGGCTGGCAAACTGGCCGTTGAGGGTAAGGAGTACGTAGTACAGGATGGCGACATTATGCATTTCCGCTTTAACGTATGATGAACCTTCTCAACTATATTGTTTGGCAGCCCGATCTCGAGGCATTCCGCTTGGGTCCCATCGCAGTTCGTTGGTACGGACTGATGTGGATCATCGGCTTGGCTCTGGCCTACTTCGTGGTTAAGCGCCTGTACAAGGAGCAGAAGATTAAGGACGAATTCTTCGATCCACTCTTCATCTATTGCTTCTTTGGCATACTAATTGGAGCTCGTCTGGGGCATTGCATCTTCTACGAACCCGATTATTTTCTGACCTCAGGCAAAGGTTTGATAGAGATGATACTGCCCATACGCATACTGCCCGAAGGCGGTTGGAAACTGATAGGCTATGCAGGACTTGCATCACATGGCGGAACGCTTGGACTGATGATAGCCCTGTGGATGTATGTGCGCAAGACCAAGCTTGGCATCTGGACAGTACTGGATAATATCGCCATTGCCACAGGTACCACAGCCTGCTTTATCCGTTTGGGCAACCTGATGAACTCTGAGATTATCGGTAAGATAACAGATGTGCCCTGGGCATTCATCTTCGAGCATGTAGATGCTGTACCACGTCATCCAGGACAGCTTTACGAGGCTATTGCCTATGCTATCCTGTTTGCCATCATGTGGTATCTGCATAAAAAAATGCCAGAGAAGATTGGTACTGGTTGGTATTTCGGCTTCTGCCTTACATATATCTTCACCTTCCGCTTCTTTATCGAATACACTAAAGAGATACAGGAAGCTTTCGAAGCATCGCTCCCCATCGATATGGGTCAGATACTATCTATCCCATTCATCATCCTGGGAACATATTGTATGGTTAAGGCCAAGAAGAAATAAAATAATCATAGGTAGATATGGCAAAAACAGCGGGGAAAGAACTAACCCCAATGATGAAACAGTTCTTTGATCTTAAGGCGAAACATCCTGATGCAGTCATGCTGTTCAGGTGTGGCGACTTCTATGAAACATATTGCGAAGATGCTATAACTGCCTCGAAGATTCTTGGTATTACGCTTACCCATCGTAACAACGGTGCAGGTGGCAAGGGCGACGAGATGGCTGGATTTCCACATCACGCTCTTGATACCTATCTGCCCAAGCTGATTCGTGCTGGCAAACGTGTGGCCATCTGCGACCAGCTGGAAGACCCCAAACTCACCAAAAAACTTGTTAAGCGTGGCATAACAGAACTGGTAACTCCAGGTGTGGCCATGAGCGACAATGTGCTTAACTACAAGGAGAACAACTTCCTTGCGGCTATCCACTTTGGCAAGTCGAGTCTTGGTGTGGCCTTCCTTGATATCTCTACGGGTGAGTTCCTTACTGGTGAAGGAACAGCTGACTACGTAGAGAAACTGCTTGGCAACTTCTCGCCAAAGGAGGTGCTCTTCGACCGCAATCGCAAACAAGACTTTGAGCGCAACTTTGGTACCAAATACTTCACATTCCAGTTAGACGACTGGGTGTTTACCGATCAGACTGGTAAGCAGAAACTGCTTCATCACTTCAATGTGAAGAACCTGAAAGGCTTTGGCGTAGACCATCTGCAGTCAGGAATCATCGCTGCTGGAGCCATTCTGCAATATCTCGAACAGACTCAGCACACCCAGATAGGCCATATCACATCTATCTCGCGTATCGAGGAAGATAAGTACGTGCGACTGGATAAGTTCACCATCCGTAGTCTGGAGTTGGTTTATCCTATGCAGGAGGATGGAAAGTCGCTGCTGGATGTTATTGATAAGACGGTAAGCCCTATGGGTGGCCGATTGCTGCGTCGCTGGCTGGTGTTCCCACTCAAGGACGAGAAACCCATCAACGAGCGACTGGATGTGGTAGAGTACTACTATCGCGAACCAGAGTTCCGCGAGTGTATCGACGATCAGATACATCGCATAGGCGACCTTGAGCGTATCATCTCTAAGGCTGCCGTTGGTCGTGTATCGCCTCGCGAGGTTGTACAGCTTAAGACAGCTCTGCAGGCTATACAACCCATAAAGACGGCTTGTCTATACGCCAAGAACGAGTCGCTTAATCGCATTGGTGAGCAACTTAACCTCTGCGAATCTTTGAGAGATCGCATTGAGAGGGAGATTCAGAACGATCCCCCACAGCTAGTGGCCAAGGGAGGCGTGATTCGAGACGGGGTTAATCAGGAACTCGACGAACTGCGACAGATAGCTTATTCAGGTAAGGATTATCTGCTTAAGATACAAGAGCGCGAGGCGCAAGAGACTGGTATCCAGAGCCTTAAGATAGGCTACAACAATGTGTTCGGCTACTATCTTGAGGTTCGCAACACCTATAAGGAACTGGTACCACCAGAATGGGTGCGCAAGCAGACGCTGGCTCAGGCCGAGCGATATATCACTCAGGAGCTGAAGGAGTACGAAGAGAAGATTCTTGGTGCAGAGGATAAGATTCTGTCGCTCGAGGCCAAGCTCTTCAACGACCTGATTATGAGCATGCAGGAGTTTATCCCGCAGATTCAGATCAATGCCAACATCGTTGCCCGTCTGGACTGCTTGCTCAGCTTTGCCAAGGCTGCTGAGGAGAACAAGTATATCCGTCCTGTCATCGACTCATCAGAGGTTATTGACATCAAGCAAGGTCGCCACCCTGTTATCGAACAGGAGTTGCCCCTTGGCGAATATTATGTACCAAATGATATCCTGCTCGACAATGAGCGCCAGCAGATTATCATCATCACTGGTCCAAACATGGCAGGTAAATCGGCGCTGTTGCGTCAAACGGCACTCATAGTGCTACTGGCCCAGATAGGATGCTTTGTGCCCGCAGAGGCCGCCAGAATCGGTCTTGTGGATAAAATCTTCACCCGTGTAGGAGCCAGCGATAACATTTCGCTGGGTGAATCAACCTTTATGGTAGAGATGACAGAGGCTTCTAACATCCTGAATAATGTATCATCGCGCTCGCTGGTACTCTTCGATGAGTTAGGTCGTGGTACCAGTACCTACGATGGTATCTCGATAGCTTGGGCCATCGTAGAATATCTGCACGAGAATGCCAAAGGCCATCCTCGAACACTGTTCGCCACCCACTACCACGAACTGAACGAGATGGAGAAGAACTTCAATCGTATCAAGAACTACAACGTATCAGTAAAAGAGGTTGATGGCAAGGTTATCTTCCTGCGCAAACTGGAGCGTGGCGGCTCTGAGCACTCGTTTGGTATCCACGTAGCCGAAATCGCTGGTATGCCGCGCTCGATAGTAAAGCGTGCCAACGTCATACTTAAGCAGTTGGAGAGCGACAACGCCCAAGTAGGCACCGTAGGCAAACCCACCACAGAGATTGCCAACTCTCGCGAAGGCATGCAACTATCGTTCTTCCAACTCGACGACCCCGTGCTTTGTCAGGTGCGCGACGAAATCCTAGGCCTCGACGTTAACAACCTCACCCCCCTCGAGGCCCTAAACAAGCTCAACGACATCAAGAAGATAGTAAGTGGAAAGTAACCTTTTCTGCTATGACTAAGAGTTATCTTAACACAGAAAATATACGTCGCAGTAGCGGTGATGTGGAGTATCATCCGTTGATACCCTTTCTGCCAACGAATGCCAAAGTGCTGTTCCTGGGCAGTTTTCCACCACAACGCAAGCGATGGTGCATCGATTTCTACTATCCCAACTTCATCAACGATCATTGGCGCATCGAGGGACAAGTGTTCTTTGGCGATCGCAATCACTTTGTAGATCTTGCTGAAAAGCGCTTTAAGATAGATAATATTGTAGCGTTCTGCAAGGAGAAGGGTATAGCCTTCTTCGATACCTCCTCAGCCGTCCGTCGTCTTAAGGATAACGCTTCCGACAAATTTCTCGAAGTGGTAGAACCAACGGATATTCCCGCTCTCATCGCGCAACTTCCCCATCTGCGAGCCATCGTAACCACTGGCGAAAAAGCCACAGACACCATCTGCGCCTCACTCAATATCCCAACACCACCTAAAGTAAACACCTACGTACCCATCCCCAACACCAGTCAGCTAGTGCTCTACCGTCTCCCCTCATCCTCCAGAGCCTACCCCTTGGCCTTCGACAAGAAAACCCAGGCCTACCAACAGATGTTCAATTTCGTAGGATATATATTGTAAAACCAAAATAATTTGCTACTTTTGCCGCCAATATGAAAAAGTTTTGCCTGATATCGCTGATGCTTTGCTGGATGCTTTCGCTTTCAGCACAATTTCTGCATCCTGGCGATACTATTGCTATTATCTCGCCATCTAGTGCCACTGATACCACTACAATTAATGGCGGTATCCGTACGCTAGAGAAGTGGGGCTATCATTGCGTGGTAGCACCTAATGCACTAAACGATTATCATGGCTTTGCAGGCACTATAGATGAGAGGCTTTCAGATCTGCTTTGGGCCTTACGCGAACCATCTGTCAAGGCAATTATGTGTTCGAGAGGTGGCGATGGTGCAGCCCATCTGTTGGCTCGATTATCATTAGATTCATTGCGTAGATACCCCAAGATGATTATTGGCTTCAGCGATGTTACAGCCTTGCTCTGTGCAGAGGCTAGGGCTGGGATAAAGGGCATTCATGGTTCTATGTGCTATGCGCTGAAAACTTACGAGGGTACAGATACCGTTAGTCAGGCCTTGCGACGTATGCTTGCTGGCGATTTGCCAACCTATCGCGTAGCTCCTCATCCCTTAAATATAATAGGTAAGGCTGAGGGAACTATCGTTGGTGGCAATATGAGCGTGTTCAACGATCTGGCCGGCTCTGATTTCGACCCCATCATGATGGACGATATCATCCTGTTTATCGAAGATACAGGCGAGGGTATGAGCAAGGTAGACCGCATGTTGCATAACATCGAGATTCGTGGTTTGCAATCCCATATTCGTGCCGTTATTGTTGGCCAATTCAATAAGTACAAGCACCCAGAGAATGGTTTCGCCGATATGAATGCCATCCTGCACGAATACCTACAGCATTGGCACATCCCAGTATGCTACGATTTCCCAGTAGGTCACGCACATCTAAAAAACTTCCCACTACTAACGGGTGCAAAAGCTAAGCTAGAAGTGGGAAGCGATGGGGTTGTGCTACTTTATTAATAAATATATTATCTTTCAAATTAATATTAATTACTCAAAAAAACTAAAAATGAAAAAGAAAATTCTATCGTTGGCTGTCTTGATGTCAACCTCGTTGTGCACTTTTGCACAGAATGGCGTGGGTGAATGGAGCTTCATGCCAAAAGTTGGTTTTAACTTTGCTACAATGACGAATGATAACGATGCGGGTACTCGTACAGCATTCACATTAGGAGGAGAATTCGGTTATGTGGCAACACCTAAGGTGACGTTGTCGTTTGGCGCTATGTATTCTCAGCAAGGATGTAAAGGTAAAGCTGATGGTTTAAACGGAACCATCAAGATGGACTACATCAACTTGCCCGCAGTTGCTGCCTATCGTGTTACTGATAATCTGTCGGTAAAGGCAGGTTTGCAGCTAGGATTCCTGGTTAACGACAAGGTTAAGGTAAGTGCCAATGGTGTTAATGCAGAAGTTGGACTTGAGGATTCGTACAAAGCTGCAGGAATGAATGTATCGCTTAACAAGTTCGATCTGTCTATTCCCATAGGTGTTTCGTATGATTTTGATAACATTCAGTTGGACCTCCGTTACAATGCTGGTATAACAAAGATATTGTCTGCTCCTGGTGGAGATGGAACCAAGAATAGTGTTGTCCAAATCACTGTTGGTTATAAGTTGGGACTATAATTGCCTTATTATAATAAATAAGCCGCAACCTTTTTTCAGGGTTGCGGCTTTATTGCTAAATAGTCGCTTGGAGTGATACCAAAGAAACGCTTAAAAGCTCGTGTAAAGCTCGACTGATCATCGTAGCCACATTGTAGTGCTACCTCGAATATCGACAGCTCAGCTTGCGTGTCTAGCAGGTAGCGGGCTTTCTGCATACGGATATTGGTGATGTAGGCTTGTGGTGTTTCGCCTGTGATGGCTGTAAGTCGACGGCGGAATTGTGAAGTACTCATTGCTAATGTCGATGCCAGTTCATCTACATTCACGTGGTTGTCATCTAACTGATCTGTGATGGCACTCATCGTCTTTGTCAGGAAGTCCTTATCCTGTTCTGTAAGTGAGTCTTGTTGCTGTTCGCTATCGTCTGTAGTATTAGTATTTTCATATTGTTGGCGCAGTTCGTCAAGCGTCATCGTCACCTCATTCAGTCGCTTGCGCTGCAGTCTGGTCAGCTTGGTTTGACGCACCACGATAGCTATTGCCACCAGGAGCAGTATCACGCCTATAATAATAATATATGTGTACCATCTGCGCATCGATGTGTTCTGCTCTTGCAACTCATCCACTCCAAACTCAGCGTTATATTTCGCCAATGTCTCGGCCGAAGCCTGCTTGTAAAGCGAATCCTTCAGATGATTGAATGCCTCAAGCTCTATTCGTGCACTATCTGTGTTGAGTGTCCATAGTGCCTGATATAGTCCGCGACGCGCCTGCATCTCGTTGAAGGGATTGTTCATTTCATGACACAGTCGGACTGCCTCACGAAAATAGCTGACGGCTTGTTGCTGTTGTGACTTATTGGCGTCACTCATTTCAAGCAATGCCTGCCCCGCCTCATACAATCTCTTAGCCTCATCAGCCTGAGCCGTGAGCACCAAAAACAGTAGTGGCAGAATCAATATTTTTTTCATTCTTTCTATTCAATCACCTATTTTCGTCTGCAAAAATACGTCAAACTTACGAATCTACCAAACCATTAGTCATAAATCCGCTTAAATTCTTCTGAATTCGATAAAATATAGCTCCAGTCCTCCTTAGGAAGTACTCGAGTACTTTAGTATGCGTACTGCAGTACTTGCTAAGGAGGACTGGAGTCATACCATATCAGTACTCTTGCTAGCATTAATGATTTCACAAGAAATAAAAAAGCTACGTTTTTATCAAAACATCTCAACACCTCAATAGAATGTTCTGGGCTGTTAGGCAAGTATCTGATAGATAGTCATAACCTATCTAGGAGATAGTCGTAATGTATCTACCAAATAGGTTACGGCTCGTCTTTTTGTACCACGCTGCAACATAACAAATACGACAGTAGCGAGAAAAAGTTTGGTCAAAATTATTATAAATAAAGAGTTAATAATATTTTATTATAATATATTGTATTACTCTTTTCCCACCTGTCCAATGTAGATGACCAAACTTTTTCTACTTCCTGTCGTATGTTACAATCAGTTATTATATTACAAAAGTACGAAATAATAAGCCGCAACCCTGTAAAAAGGTTGCGGCTTTGTTATTGAGATTATCTTTCGACTTATGCGAATGGATTCTCTGTTGGGTAGAAGTTACCCTTGGGGAAGTTGTAGTCGATCTCGTCAACGGGGATACCCATGTACTTGAGAACCTCCCACAGATACTTACCCTGATGGCCGAACATAACGGCGCAGTGGTGTGGGTAGTGCTTCTCGATGAGGACGTGACGATAGAAGCGGCTCATGTTCTTGATACCGAAGATACCGATAGAACCGAATGAGCGTGTAGCTACAGGAATAACCTCGCCCTGAGCGATGTAAGCGCGGAGCTTGGTGTCGGCAGTAGACTGCAGACGATAAACTGTAGCCAGACCTGGCTGGATGTCACCCTCGAGGGTACCGTTAGTAACCTCAACAGGCAGAGCGCGAGCCATAATACGCTGGAAGCACATCTGGCAGTTGCAAACCTTGCTTGAAGCGGTGTTACCACAGTGGAAGCCCATGAAGATCTCCTTCTCTGTGTATGTATCGCAAGCAAACTTCTTACCCTTGATGCTCTCCTCGTACATATCTGTAGGTACGGTGTTGTTGATGTCGAGCAGTGTAACAGCATCCTCAGAGATACATGTTCCGATGTACTCTGACAGAGCGCCATAGATATCAACCTCGCAAGCTACGGGGATACCACGGCTTGTCAAGCGGCTGTTAACGTAGCAAGGTACGAAACCAAACATGGTCTGGAATGCAGGCCAGCACTTGTTAGCCATAGCTACGAACTGGCGAGAACCCTTGTGACCCTCGATCCAGTCAGTAAGTGTGAGCTCGTACTGAGCCAGCTTAGGCAGAACTGAAGGAATCTTGTTGCCAGCACCCAGTTCCTTAGCCATATCAGCTACAACAGCGTCAATACGTGGGTCGCCCTGGTGCTTCTGGAAAGCCTCGAGCAGGTCGAGCTCTGAGTTCTCCTCGATTTCAACGTCGAGATCATAGAGAGCACGGATAGGAGCGTTACAAGCCAGGAAGTTGTTTGGACGAGGACCGAAGCTGATAATCTTCAGGTTCTGCAGACCAACGATAGCACGAGCGATAGGCAGGAACTCGTGTATCATCTCAGCGCACTGAGCAGCGTCGCCAACGGGCTCCTCTGGGATGTAAGCGCGAGTCTTGCGCAGAGACAGAGCCTGGCTAGCGTTCAGCATACCGCAGTAAGCATCACCACGACCGTCGATCAGGTCGTTCTGAGTCTCCTCAGCAGCAGCGCAGAACATTGTTGGACCCTGGAACCAGTCAGCAATCATAGTCTCTGAAATCTCAGGACCAAAGTTGCCAAGGTATACGCAGAGGGCGTTACATCCAGCCTTCTTTACGTCCTCAAGAGCCTGCTGAGCGTGAATCTCACTCTCAACGATACAGATAGGACACTCGTAGATGCCGTCCTTACCAAACTTCTTTTCATACTGGGCGATAACAGCCTTGCGGCGGTTTACTGCCAATGACTCAGGGAAACAGTCGCGAGATACAGCGACGATTCCAATCTTAATTTTAGGTACGTTGTTCATATAAAAATGAGTTTATAAAGTAATGAATTTCGTTTCAAGCCACAAAGATATAACTTAATCTCGAAATTACAAAGAAATTTAGAAAAAATAACAGCCAATGATACATTTATAATAGATTTTTGTTACCTTTGCCGGCGTTATGGAGCAAAAAGAGATACTTAGAGAGAAATACGAAAGTTTTCGTGAGTGGCAGGTTAAGCCCCACGAAGTGGCACCACTCGTCAACGACAAGCACGAATGTGCCACATGTCATACAGAGTATCAAGGCAACTACTGTCCACGATGCGGACAGAAGGCAATAGTAGGCAGATATTCGTTCAAACAGGCCTTTCTGCTGTTTCTGGATGTGTGGGGACTAGGTAATCGTGGTATGTTCCGCACCATCCGCGACCTGTTGCTGCGTCCTGGCTATATGATTCGCGACTATCTGAGTGGCATGCAGATGGCATATTTCCCTCCTTTCAAGATGTTCTTCCTGGTGGTAGCTCTGTCTGTGTTTGTAGAGTCTGGATTCAATATTAAAAATCTGAATACTATAAAAGTTGGTAAGGAAACTGCTGCTAATAATATTAAAAAAGGGTTAGATGATGGTTTTAAAGGCAAAGAGCTGGAAGCATCGATGGCAGATTCTATAGCTGCTATAAAGGATTCTATCGCTGAGAAAACAGATACGTTGAACAATGATGCTGTTATGAAAATAAACGGAGTAGATGTATCTGCTGAAAATGTATCAAACATATTGAAAAATATAGAACATTTAGTAGATAAATTAACCGAATGGATTGCGGATAATGAAACTATCTTCCAGTTCCTTTGGCTTATGGTGCTTTCTTGGCCTTTATACAGGTTTTTCCGTCATAATCCAAAAATACCAGACATGCGCTTTTCAGAATTCTTTGTGTCGATAGTTTATATTACAAATATGAAGACAATCATCGACATAATAGGAGCATTCTTTATGCCTGGAACTTCTATGATTAAGACGATGGCTATTGTACTCTGTATCGTACCACTGAAACAAATTACGGGCTATAGCTACAAACAAATACTGCTGAAGTTGATTGGAGCAATGTGTCTGCTAGTGATTATGGCCTTAATACTGGCAATAATAGTGGCCGCTTTTGGATATTTGGCCTATATTATGATGGATTGGAAGTAATTTTTCGCTTTTCTTCTTGGTGTTCTGCTTAGTAATTTGTATCTTTGCACCCGCATTTATAATGTACGGAAACAAAAATATATAAAGATACAATGGATTACAATTTCAGAGACATCGAACAGAAATGGCAGAAGCGATGGGTAGAGAATGGTACCTATCGCGTGGTTGAGGACAAAAACAAGAAAAAGTTCTATGTGCTCAACATGTTCCCTTATCCATCAGGAGCAGGTCTTCACGTTGGTCACCCACTTGGCTATATCGCCAGTGATATCTATGCCCGCTACAAGCGTCAGCAGGGATACAACGTGCTGAACCCAATGGGATATGATGCATACGGACTGCCCGCAGAACAGTATGCCATCCAGACAGGTCAGCACCCTGAAAAGACTACCTTCGAGAATATCAACCGCTATCGCTCGCAGTTGGATAAGATTGGTTTCTGTTTTGATTGGGAGCGCGAGGTTCGTACTTGCGATCCTATCTACTACAAGTGGACTCAGTGGGCATTCCAGCGTATGTTTAAGAGCTACTTCTCTACCGCTTCGCACAAGGCTCAGCCAACTATTAAGCTGATTGAGCACTTCGAACTGATGGGTACTGAAGACTGTCACGCTCTGGGTACTGAGGAGCTGCACTTTACTGCTGCTGAATGGAACGCATTCTCAGAGAAGAAGAAGCAGGAGGTGCTGATGAACTATCGTATAGCCTATCTGGCCGACACAATGGTGAACTGGTGTCCAAAGCTTGGAACTGTATTGGCCAACGATGAGGTAGTAGACGGTGTCAGTGTTCGTGGCGGCTATCCTGTAGTACAGAAGAAGATGCGCCAGTGGTGTCTGCGTGTATCGGCTTATGCTCAGCGACTACTCGACGGACTTGAGGATATCGACTGGACCGACTCTCTGAAGGAAACCCAGCGCAACTGGATAGGTCGCAGTGAGGGTACAGAGGTTGAATTCAATGTAGCCGACTCAGATAAGCACTTCACCATCTTCACCACTCGTGCTGATACAATGTTTGGTGTAACATTCATGGTACTGGCTCCTGAGAGCGACTTAGTAGCAGAACTGACTACTCCTGAGCAGAAGGCTGAGGTAGATAAGTATCTGGACTACGTAAAGAAGCGCACAGAGCGCGATCGCCAGATGGACCACAAGGTAACAGGTGTGTTCTCTGGTAGCTATGCTATCAATCCATTTACAGACGAGAAAATACCCATCTGGATTGCAGAATATGTATTGGCTGGCTATGGTACTGGTGCCATCATGGCTGTACCTGCTCACGATAGTCGTGACTATGCATTTGCCAAGCACTTTAACTTGCCTATTATCCCACTGATTGAGGGTGCTGATGTTTCAGAAGAGAGCTACGATGCCAAGGAGGGTATTGTCTGCAACTCTTCATCGGCTAAGTTCAGCCTGAATGGTCTGACCGTTAAGGAGGCCATCGCCGCAACCAAGAAATACGTAACCGAGCAGGGCTTGGGTCGTGTAAAGGTGAACTACCGTCTGCGCGATGCTATCTTCTCTCGTCAGAGATATTGGGGTGAGCCATTCCCAGTTTACTATAAGGACGACATGCCTTATATGATTCCAAAAGAGTGTCTGCCTCTGGAACTGCCTGAAATTGACGAGTACAAACCAACAGAGACAGGCGAGCCACCATTGGGTCGTGCCAAGATGTGGGCTTGGGATACTAAGACTGATAAGGTAGTATCAAAAGACGAAATAGACAACAAGACAGTATTCCCACTCGAGCTGAACACAATGCCAGGTTTTGCTGGTTCATCAGCTTACTATCTGCGCTATATGGACCCAAAGAACGAGAAGGCACTTGTTAGCAAGGATGTAGACGAGTACTGGCGTAATGTAGACCTCTACGTAGGTGGTACTGAGCACGCTACTGGTCACCTTATCTACTCTCGATTCTGGAATAAGTTCCTCTTCGACTCAGGTTACAGCTGCGAGGATGAGCCATTCAAGAAGCTGGTTAACCAGGGTATGATTCAGGGTCGCTCTAACTTCGTATATCGTATCGAGGACGAGGGTGCTGACAAGGGTAAGTTCGTTAGCTTCGGTCTGAAGGATAAGTATACTGTTACACCTATCCACGTAGATGTAAACATTGTATCGGCTGATATCCTGGACGTTGAGGCATTCAAGGCTTGGCGCCCTGAATATAACAACGCAGAGTTCATACTTGAGAACGGTCAGTACAAATGCGGATGGGCTATCGAAAAAATGTCGAAGTCGATGTTCAACGTGGTTAATCCAGATATGATCGTGGAGAAATATGGTGCCGACACACTGCGTCTCTATGAGATGTTCCTGGGTCCTGTTGAGCAGAGTAAGCCTTGGGATACCAATGGTATCGACGGTTGCCATCGCTTCCTGAAGAAGTTCTGGAACCTCTTCCAGAATGGATTCGAGGGTGAGCCAACTCCAGAGAACCTGAAGAGCGTACACAAGCTTATCAAGAAGGTATCAACAGATATCGAGACATTCAGCTACAACACATCTATCTCTGCATTTATGATCTGCGTGAACGAACTTGGCCAGCAGAAGTGCAAGAACAAGGAGATGCTGAAGACACTCGTAATCCTTATCGCTCCATTTGCTCCTCATATCGCTGAAGAGCTTTGGGAGATGCTGGGCGAGCAGGGTAGTGTATGCGACTCAGAGTGGCCAAAGTGGGATGAAAAGTATCTGGTAGAGAGCGAGGCCAAGCTTGGTATTGCTTTCAACGGTAAGACTCGCTTTGATATGACATTCCCAGCTGATGCCGACAACAAGACCATCGAGGATGCTGTACTGGCCGACGAACGAGCCAAGAAGTATATCGAAGGTTTCCAGGTAGCAAAGGTTATCATCGTCCCTAAGCGTATGGTGAACATTGTGCTAAAGAAATAATGACTATTGATCATAAGATTATCTTAAACGAGGTCAAGGACTATATGTTTATAGCCCTTGGCCTGCTTCTTTATACTATCGCCTTCACTGTATTTCTGATGCCATATCAGATAGTAGCTGGAGGCGTTACTGGTTTATCAGCTATCATTTACTATGCCACAGGTTTCCACCTTGAGAATACGTATATCATCATCAATGGTATACTACTTGTGGTAGCCCTGAAGATTCTTGGCTATAAGTTCCTTATGAAGACCATCTTTGCTATCTTCAGTCTATACTTTATGCTGAGGTTTGCCCAGGAGATTATTCCTAAACAGGACAATGGATTGCCATTTAAACTGATGGGCGAGGGACAGGATTTTATGTCGATGATTATAGGATGTGTAATCACTGGTATAGCCCTGGCTACAGTATTCCTGCACAACGGATCGACAGGTGGAACTGATATCATTGCAGCATCTGTAAACAAGTATCATAACGTATCGCTTGGTTCTGTGCTGATAGCAGCCGATTTCTGCATCATTGGTTCGTGTATGTTCTTCCCACAGTTTGGTACATACTTGGAGCGAGCCCACAAGGTGATGTTTGGTTTCTGCGTGATGGCAATGGAAAACTATGTACTTGACTATGTGATGAATGCTCGCAGACAATCGGTACAATTCTTTATCTTCACACGTAAATGGCAGGAGATGGCCAACGCTATCGGTACACAGATGGAGCATGGTGTAACAATTCTAGATGGTCATGGATGGTATACAGGTAAGGAAATGAAAGTGCTCTGTATCCTGGCCAAGAAGAATGAGAGCGTAAATATGTTCCGCCTAATCAAGATGATCGACCCTAACGCCTTTGTTTCACAGTCGAGTGTTATCGGAGTATATGGCGAAGGATTCGACGAGATGAAGGTTAAGGTTAAAAAGGTAGAAGATAAAAAGATGAAAATAGTATTTGCCACAAACAACCTGAATAAACTAAGCGAGGTTAAGAAGATACTTGGCAACAAGTTTCAGGTAATGTCGCTCGCAGAAATTGGTTGCCATGATGATATACCTGAAAAGGGTCAGACACTGAAAGACAATGCTCTGATAAAAGCCCAGTGGGTATATGACAAGTATCACGTAAACTGCTTTGCAGATGATACTGGTCTTGAGGTTGATGCATTAGGAGGAGCACCAGGCGTATACAGTGCAAGATATGCCGGCGGCGAAGGACACGACCCAGAGGCAAACATGAAAAAGCTGCTTGCAGAACTTGAGAACAACGATAATCGAAAAGCCCGTTTCCGCACTGTAATCGCGCTTATCATCGACGGAAAGGTTACTACCTTCGATGGTATAGTAAATGGATCGATAACAGAAGGAAAACGTGGTGGTGAAGGATTTGGATATGATCCAATATTCATGCCAGAAGGTTTTAATAAGACTTTTGCAGAACTTGGATTAAATATAAAGAATAATATCAGTCATAGAGCTAAGGCAGTTCAGAAACTTGCTGATTATCTATTAAAGATGTAATATGAAGAAGTTGTTGGCCATAGTACTATCATTGTTCTATTGCTTCCTGGCAATGGCACAAGTAGGTACATGGCGCAACTACTTGGCTTACCATGACGTTCAAAATATCTGTGAGGCCGACAATAATCTCTTTGTATTAGCCTCAAACGGATTATATCAATATAACCTGAGCGATCAGAGTATCACTACCTATGACAAAGTAAATGGCTTAAGCGATACTCACATCACACACATTGCATGGAGTAACCAAGCAAAAAAGCTAATTATAGTTTACGAAAACGCAAACATCGACTTAATAGATACCAATGGTAATGTTACCAATATTTCTGCCCTTTATAGCAAAGCAATGACAGAAGATAAAACAGTTAGTAGTATTACTATTGAAGGGATTTATGCATGGTTACAATGTACTTTTGGTTATGTAAAAGTTAATCTACAAAAAGCAGAAATAACAGAAACTTATACTAAGAATAATCCAAATTACCCAACAAGTTTACCTGATAACGACGAATACAAAGATTTAGAAGCTAATATCTCACTTGTATCAACTCTAAATCCTGATGGACCTAAGTATAATAATTTCTATGAATCAAAATTCTATAATGGAAAGTTATATACTACAGGAGGGTTCTTCCTATCTGCATTCCCAGACGAATTAAAACCAGGAACCATACAGGTTTTTGATGAGAATAATTGGAAAATATATGAGGACGAACTTCAGAATATAACTGGTTACAGATACGTAGACATTAATTGTTTGGATATTGATCCTAACGACGAGGAACATGTATTTGCAGGTGGAAGATGCGGATTATACGAATTTGAAAATGGAAAACTTATAAACTACTATAATAAGGATAATAGTCCTCTGGGTGGAGCATATAGTGGTGGCAAAGAATTAGGTAATGACTATGTACTTGTGCATAGTATTAAGTTTGATAAAGAAGGTAACCTTTGGGTTCTTAATAGCAGAACTAAAGATGTTAATCTGCTGAAATTAACCAAAGAAAAAAAATGGGAGAACCATTTTCAAAAGCAATTAGCAGAGGATAACGGACTGGGATTGCCTGGTTTACGTAATTTCTTCTATAATAAGAAAGGACTACTTTGTTTTGTCAATACGTCTTCACATAATCCATTCTTTGCTACATATAATCCATCTACTGATAAAATGGTTATTCAAAATAAGCATATTAATCAGGATGGTACACCATATACCATATATTATGTAAATTGTGCCAGTGAAGATTTGGAGGGTAATATTTGGTTGGGCACTGACCAAGGTTTATTCTATTTAGATAAAGATGAATTAGAACAAGAAAACGCAACTTTCTATCAAGTAAAGGTTCCTAGAAATGACGGAACAAACTATGCTGACTACTTATTGTCGGGCATTAATATTACTAATATTTCAATAGATGGAGGAAATAGAAAATGGATTTCTACTTCTAGTTCTGGTGTTTTCCTTATTAGTGCTGATAATATGGAGCAAATCCATAATTTTAAGGAAGATAATTCATTTATTCTTTCAAACAATATTTACTCTACAGCTATTAATCCTACAAACGGAAGAGTTTACATCCTTACAAATAAAGGACTTTGCTCATATGATAGTAATGCAACACAAGCTTCGGATGAGATGACCAAAGATAATGTTTATGCTTATCCGAATCCTGTAACATCCGATTATACAGGTCTGATAAATATCGTTGGACTTAGTTATGATGCAGACGTAAAAATAACTACTTCGAATGGTATTGTGGTGGCTGAAGGACGAAGTAATGGAGGTTCTTTTACATGGAATGGAATGGATAAAAATGGTAAACGCGTAGCTTCTGGTATTTATATGGTTATTACTGCCACCAATGATGGCAAAAAAGGTACAGTCTGCAAAATTGCTGTTATCAGATGAAAAGAAAACTTATCTTATTGATTTTCATTCTATTCTGTATAAATGAGGTAATTGCTCAAAATACTGATTTCAGCCAAGAAAACATAGACAAAATTGGCTTAAAAGTAATACATATAGAAACAGAAAATAAAGAAGAACCTGAATGTGAATTTGCAGAAGCACCTGAAGGATGTATGGGTATGACATCTATAAATGCTAAAAAGGTAAAATGTAGGATTTATATTACGCTAAAAGGTGATACTCTATATGATAGTGGAATGTTTGAAAAGAACCAAAGTGGCGCCACTATTAAAATCAATGGTAATACAAGTGCCTATTTCGCTATACCTGGAAACTATCCATATAAAATAAAACTCCAGAAAAAAGCAGATCTCTTAAACAGAAACAACGAATGGTTTGATGATAAGGAGTGGCGACTCATCAATGATGGTTATACATTAAACACTATCATAGGTCTTAAAATAAGCGAATTACTACAGTTTTCATGGACACCAGCTTATACACCATGCAATGTGTTTATTAATGGAGACTATAGAGGATGTTATCTACTTATAGAATCAGTAAAACGTAATAAGGACTGTAGAATAAATGTTGATAAGACATCTGGTTATATCGTTGAAAGAGATCCATATTGGTGGAAAGAAAACAGATTCTTTACCACAAATTATTTTGCATCATCAAAAGGTTATCGTTGGACTTGGAAATATCCTGATGAAGATGATGTTTTGCCTGAACAGGAAGACTATATAACCCAATTTATAAATGATACTGAACAAAGCATACTAAACGGAACATATTCAAATTATATTGATATCAAGTCTTTTGCCAAGTGGATACTTGCTCACGATATATTAGGTAGTAAGGATTCTGGAGGCACAAACTTATATGTTGCCAAATATGATGATACACCAAATAGTCTGTTGGAAATGCCAGTATTATGGGATTTTGATTCTAACTTTAGGATGGAACCAGGAGAATTCTCAAAATGCCATAATAATGCGGGCGACTTCTATTTCTATAACCTCTTCAATAATACAAACAATTCATTTACAAGTAAATATAAAGAGCTATGGCTGCAAATTAAGCCCACATTATTAAGCACTATCACTCAATATATACTATCAATAACTGATAGTGAGTATGGTAGAGCATTAGAATCATCAAGGATGCTTCACTACAACAGATGGGGATATACACCATATGAAACTATTGGTGAATTAGCACAAGAAGCTATAAATTGGTTTAATAATCACTTAGATAAACTTGATGTAAATATAAATAAATTAGCCGACAATACAAGTATTAGTGCTATAAAAACAAAAGAAAAATATGATGTATACAATTTGTTAGGAAATAAAGTATATAAACCTAAAAAAGGAATATACATAAAGAATAAGAGAAAAATAATATACCATTAATACTTTATTTACTAACTATCGAATAACTTTAATCAACGCCTTCCATTTAAAATACCAGTAACCTTAGGCATATATTTATTCATAACCCAGAAGAGTGCTATACTAAGTAGAATAGCAGTAGTAATTGTAAGCAGATAATATATATAAAGCAAAATGTCATTGTTGATATAACTCACTATCCTATCTGCTATATGCATCAAAGGAGCTGTGAATAATCTGTGAACAGCAAAGATGAAGAACACACTAGACGTTAATAAAGTATTCTCATGACAATAATCTTTATTTATCAAATAGGTTATCAATGAAAACACTCCTACCTGAAGCAACATAGTAAACAAAAAATCTAAGTATTCATTCTCGATGAATACACTAAATGAACAAATAAAAACTGTTATTATCGATATAAATATAGGAATACGTCTCAAATAATTTACAAAATTAATACGCATAATTGAAACATATGCACCTAAGCAGAAATAAGCTATGCCTACATTATTAATACCCGGTATATCTATCTTAAAGTCGATAAAACACAAGGCTATAAATATCAGTAAAAAGAAATGACGAGTAAACTTTATAATTTTATATATAACAGGACTTAACAAACTAGTAACGAAAAGACACTGTATAAACCAGAATACACCCACTAAGCAAGCTGGCTGGTCATCTGGTAAATGACTTATTTGTCTTATATCCCAAAATATCCATAAGTAATCTGTCCAATTGAAATCTATTATACGCTTATGTAAAAGTAACAGTAAATCTGGTTTAAAAAATTGTTGAAGGCATACTATACAAAAATATATGATATTCCATATAATATAAGGTATAAATATAGTATAGAAACGTTTACGAAGTTTTGATTTATACAAACTTATATTAAACGATCCTTCTTTAAAGAACAGTAAGCCTGAAATAAAAAAGAAAATTGGGACACTAACCCATATTAATTTAAGTGTTATTGAAAATAGAATAGAAAATAAGTACCTTGATTCTAATTCAGGATTAACTATTATAAAATTACAATGAATAGCTACGACAGCAGCTATCATAGGAAATCGAATAAAAGAAATAACTCGCGATGTAAGATTATCCATTACATATCCCTTAGCTCAACTCCAGCATTCTATTTATGGGCTTTACGGCATCTTTTGCTATTTCTAGATCAACCTCTATCTGAGGGCTCATATTCTTAAGACAGTTGTATACCTTCTCAAGTGTATTTAGCTTCATATAATTACACTCGTTACAACTGCATTCCAAGCCGCTCTCGCTTATTTCTGGAGGTACAGGGATAAATTCCTTATCAGGACAGGTTCGCTGCATCTCGTGCAAAATACCAGCCTCTGTGGCCACAATAAACTGCGTATTGTCACTCTTTTGAGCGTAGTTAAGCATTGTGGCAGTTGATCCCTTAACTTCGGCTACAGCTAATACTGGAGCCTTACACTCCAAGTGAGCCATCACTATTGCATCAGGATATTGCTTCTTAAGTTCCAAAATCTTTGAAACAGAGAAACGTTCATGAACATGACAGCCACCATTCCAAAGTAACATCTGGCGACCTGTTACCTCATTAATATAATTACCTAGGTTATAATCAGGGCCAAAAATAAGTTTTGCATCCTTTGGAAGTTGGTCAACTACCTTCTTGGCATTCCCACTTGTTACAACTACATCAGTCAATGCCTTGACAGCTGCTGTGGTGTTTACATAACTTATAACCTGATAGCCAGGATGCTCATCCTTGAACTTTTTCAAGTCTTCAGCCTTACAACTATCGGCCAATGAACAACCAGCATTAAGATCAGGACAAAGCACAATCTTATCAGGAGAAAGCAACTTACATGTTTCCGCCATAAAATGAACACCACACATAACCATTACTTTTGCATCAGTCTCTGCAGCCTTACGTGCCAAAGCAAGCGAATCACCTACAAAGTCGGCGATATCCTGAATATCACCTATCGTATAATAGTGAGCTAGAATTATAGCATCTTTTTCCTCACACATTCTACGAATTTCTTTTTTCAGTTCCTCTGTTGTCAACATCATATAATATTTATTTTTCTTTTTATCTTTTATTTAAAAAATAGAATTAGTAGTATGATGTGCCGTGAATATCTTGATAACTTTTTGATGATTTTCTTGCCTATTTACTTATAAAACTAATAAGTTGGCTTTTCAACATCATTGTTTAATAGTTTCTCTCTGATAATGAACCACTAAGCACATTTATCCACAATTTCTAATTTCGGTGCAAAATTAATAAGTTTATTATATATTTAAGCAAAAAAATGTGGAAATCTTGCGAAAATAAGCGTTATAACTATGTGGATATCCTCAAATCTATATATGGATGGTATAATTAACAAGTTATTAGTAGTAATATCCACACACTTATCAACAGGTTTTTCAACAATTGTTTGGTAGTTTACAATCTAAGTATTAATTTTGCAGGCAGAATGAAGAAGTTACGTACAATAGAAATGCAACGTTTGTCTGTAGATGAGTTTAAGCAGGCAAATAAATTACCACTTATTGTGGTACTTGATGATGTGCGATCAATGCATAATGTGGGTAGTGTGTTCCGCACTGGTGACGCTTTTCGTATAGAGGCTGTTTATCTTTGTGGTATAACCAGTACACCACCAATGGCTGAGATTCATAAAACAGCTCTAGGTGCTGAGGATAGTGTAGAATGGAGATATTTTGATACAGCTCTCGAAGCTGTCGAAGCGTTGAAGTCTGATGGTTATGAAGTTTATTCAGTTGAACAGGCTCATGGATCAACCATGCTCCAAAACTTTACACCTATTAATAATAATAAGTATGCCGTAGTTTTAGGAAATGAAGTAAAGGGTGTACATCAGGAAGTAATAGATGCATCGGATGGATGTTTGGAGATTCCACAGTTTGGTACCAAACACTCTATGAATGTATCTGTTACAGGTGGTATTATTATCTGGCATTTTGCAAAAAACATCATTCTCTGAAAAAAAGTTGTTGCTTTTGTGTCACATATTTATTCTTTATGCGTATTATGGATAAAAGCAACAAGCAAAAAGAATGACAACAGAGGAGTTTCAACAACAGGCAGAAGAGCTTAGGCTTAATCTTATCAGTGTAGCTCAGAAATATCTGGGCACTACTGATGAGGCTGAGGACATCGTACAGGATACGATGGTGAAGCTCTGGCTGATGCGTGAACAACTTGTTTCGCCTATTTCAGCTTTTGCCTGTATGGTTACTCGCAACCTATGTATCGATTGTCTGCGCAGAAAGCATCCCACAGTAGATATTACTCAATTATCTTACGAAGAAGATCTGAGCGATGATGGCGAGCAGATAGAACAGATGCTGCGCGTTATCGACACACTTCCTTCAACACAACGAACCATTCTGCGTATGCATCATCTGCAAGGTATGAAAACCAAGGAGATTGCTATCGTACTTGGTTCAACGGAGGTAGCTGTGCGTAAAACGCTGAGTAGAGCCAGATCGATGGTGCGCAAACGCTTGATAGCTATATTTGCAGCCGCATCGTTGCTGATAGGTATATCGATGGTAACAGTTCATGTGCTGAAAGTAGAAAGCAGCGATGAATGTGTGGCTTATGTATATGGTAAGAAATATACCGACCAGCAGACTGTTATGGCTGAGATGAAGCGAACAATGGGTGAGATGACTGAGGATAATACTCAGAATGAGATAGAACAACAGTTGAACGATTTATTTAGCAATTAAAAGAGATATGAAACGAGTACTGATGATTTTCATGGCGTGTTTTTGGATGCTGCTTACAGCCAATGCACAGAGTGGACTGAACATAGAACTGCTCTTTGCAGGGAAGATTATCCCCCAGCAGCGAATGGTTGAGACACGAGTTAAGGGTAAGATGCTCTCCAAGTATCAGCTTACCTTATTCCGCAGTGTGCGCTTTCAGGCCAACAACAAGCAGGAGATAAATCGTGTTCACGATCTGATAGAGCTCGATATCAAAAAGAATCCTGGTTTTGCTTATGGAGAGAATTACTCAAGCAAGAAGAGTCATTCTAAAGAAACATTTATGTTGCAACTTCCAAAGCAGGGAAACCAGAACCGTTTCCTGTGTTATAAGCGCAATGGCGAAGAAGTTACGGTTATCTATATGGAAGGTACGCTCAATTCACTAGATACATTACGAGAATTAATTAAATAAAAATATTACGATATGAAAAAACTATTTATTATGATGCTTCTGGCTGTATCAGCCACTGCAAATGCAACAAAAGTTGCCGACAACGACACCCTGACCATCCTTAAACCTCAAAAGGTACACATCATCACTGGTGATTCTATTCAGAAAATAAAGGTTTATGGACGTGAAAACGACTCGCAATATCGATACGAGAGTAAGATTCTGCTAGTGGATTCGAACTATGTAAGCGAAACTAGTATAAATAAAGATACATGGAATTTTGATTTTGTTAAGAAATATAGCGTAGGTACAGGTTATCCATTGAAATCAAATAATGCAAGTATGCGTCTGGCTATTGGTCTTACTTATGGTGCCAATGCAAAATATAGTAGTTCACAGTCGGTAGGCAGCTCATGGGAGATAATGTGGACAATTATGGAATGGGAGAAATTTAAGTATGGTAAGCATAATGGCTTCTCTGTGGGATTTGGTGTTGATTGGCGTAATTTCCGTATCGATGGTCGTCAATATTTTTATAAGGCCGATGATGGCATGCTGTCAGAACAGAACTATCCTGCAGGATATGAACCAGATTTCTCACGTATCAAGGTATTCAGTTTGCAGATTCCTATCATGTGGAAGTATCGTACAAAGAAAATGAATTTTGGCTTAGGTCCGGTTATAAACTTCAACACATATGCCAGCATCAAGAACAGATATCGAGATGCTGATGGTGCGAAACATAAGGATGTGTATAAGCAGATTCACCAGCGTCCTATCACCGTAGATATTATGGGCGAAGTTAGTATCCATAACTGGATAAGCATTTATGCTAAATACTCGCCTATGACGATACTTAACTCTACTTATGGTAGTGACATTAATTTCCAACCTGTATCATTTGGTATATATTTCTGATATAAATTAGGTGTTAAAACTAAAGAAATCCCACAGAAGTTTTGTATTCTGTGGGATTTTTCGTAACTTTGAGCTTCGCTCGAAGGTACTTTCGTTCGGAAAAATCCAAATTTATTTGGTTTTTCGCTCACTTATTCGTACCTTTGCAGCCAAAATAATAAATACGTATTTAAGGAATGGAAAACAAGAATTACAAGCGTACGACCGTTACGTCGGCGCTACCCTACGCTAATGGCGGCGTACATATCGGACACCTGGCTGGTGTATATGTACCTGCTGATATCTATGTGCGCTATCTCAGACTTAAGAAGCGCGAGGTATTGTTTATCGGAGGTAGTGATGAGCATGGTGTACCCATCACAGTTCGTGCCCGTAAGGAGGGTATTACACCTCAGGATGTTGTAGACCGTTATCATAAGATGATTAAGGATTCGTTCGAGGAGTTTGGTATCTCGTTCGATATCTATAGCCGTACCACCTCAGAGACTCACCATAAGTTTGCTGCAGAGTGGTTTAAGAAACTTTACGACGAAGGCAAACTGACTGAGGAGACTACTGAGCAGTTGTACGACGAGGAGGCTAAGCAGTTCCTGGCCGACCGCTATGTAACTGGTGAATGTCCTCATTGCCATAATGAGGGTGCTTATGGCGACCAGTGTGAGAAATGCGGACGCGACCTTTCGCCAACTGAGCTGATTAATCCAAAGTCAACTATCTCTGGTTCTACTCCTGTACTTAAGAAGACCAAGAACTGGTACCTGCCTTTGAACGAGTATCAGGACTGGTTGAAGCAGTGGATTCTGGAGGACCACAAGGAGTGGCGCCCCAACGTATATGGACAGTGTAAGAGCTGGCTTGATATGGATCTGCAGCCACGTGCTATGACTCGCGACTTGGATTGGGGTATCCCTGTGCCTGTAAAGGATGCTGAGGGTAAGGTACTTTATGTTTGGTTTGATGCACCTATCGGCTATGTATCAAACACCAAGGAACTCTGCGAGAAGGAGCCTGAGAAGTGGGGCAACTGGGAAAAGTGGTGGCAGGATGAGGATACTCGTCTGGTTCATTTCATCGGTAAGGATAATATCGTATTCCACTGCATCATCTTCCCTGTTATGATGAAGGCTCACGGCAAGTATATCATGCCTGATAACGTACCTGCCAACGAGTTCCTGAATCTGGAGAATGATAAGATCTCAACCTCACGCAACTGGGCTGTATGGCTCCACGAGTATCTGGTTGATATGCCTGGTAAGCAGGATGTATTGCGCTATGTACTGACAGCCAATGCCCCTGAGACTAAGGATAATAACTTTACTTGGAAGGATTTCCAGGATCGCAACAACAACGAGTTGGTTGCTGTTTATGGTAACTTTGTAAACCGTGCTCTCCAGCTCACCAAGAAGTACTGGAACGGTGTAGTTCCTGCTTGTGGCGAGTTGCAGGATGTAGATAAGCAGGCTCTTGAAGAGTTCAAGGATGTAAAGGCTAAGGTTGAGGCTCTGTTGGAGCAGTTCAAGTTCCGCGATGCTCAGTTCGAGGCTATGAACCTGGCTCGTATTGGTAACCGTTATATCACAGAATGTGAGCCTTGGAAGGTTTGGAAGACTGATCCAAAGCGTTGCGAGACAATCCTGAATATCTGCTTGCAGCTTACAGCTAATCTGGCTATCGCCTTCGAGCCATTCCTGCCATTTAGCAGTAAGAAGCTTCGTGAGATGCTGAACATCAGCAACTTCGAATGGGAGCAGCTGGGTTCTACCGATCTCTTGGAGGCTGGTCATCAGTTGGGTGAGCCTGCTCTTCTGTTCGAGAAGATTGAGGATGAGGTAATCCAGAAGCAGCTCGATAAGCTCGAGGCTACCAAGAAGGCCAACGAGGCAGCTAACTATAAAGCTGCTCCTATCAAGGATACAGTTAGTTTCGAGGAGTTTGAGAAGCTCGACATCCGTGTTGGTCTGGTAAAGGACTGTCAGAAGGTAAAGAAGAGTAAGAAACTCCTGCAGTTCACTATCGACGATGGTTCTGGTACTGATCGTACCATCTGCTCTGGTATCGCTGCTTTCTATGATAAGCCTGAGGAACTCATTGGTAAGCGAATCCTCTTCGTGGCCAACTTTGCTCCTCGCAATATGATGGGTATCGAGAGTCAGGGTATGATTCTTAGCGCTGTTGATGCTGACGAAAGCCTCAGCGTAGTAACAACAACAAAGGACGTAAAGCCTGGTAGTCAGGTAGGATAAACAAGTAACAGATATGCAAGCAATAATTCTAGCAGCAGGTATGGGTCGCAGACTTGGCGACTATACCAAGGATAATACCAAGTGTATGGTGCCAGTAAATGGTGTGCGACTCATTGACCGGCTGCTGGGACAGCTTGCTAAACAAAAACTGCAACGAGTAGTTATCGTTGTAGGTTATAAAGGCAAGGAGCTTCGCGAATATATTGGTAATCGCTACGATGGCCAGTTGAATATCGAATTCGCTGAGAATCCTGTCTACGACAAGACAAACAACATTTATTCGCTAGCTATCGTCAAGGATAAGTTGCAGGAGGATGATACATTGCTTATCGAGAGCGATCTCATCTTCAGCGACAATATTATCCCTATGATAGTAGGGAATACTAATCCTAACCTTGCACTTGTGGCAAAGTACGAGACGTGGATGGATGGCACGATGGTACGTCTGGATGATGATAATAACATCGTAAACTTTATCTCGAAAGACGCCTTCGACTACAATGATGTTGACTCTTATTACAAGACTGTAAACATCTATAAGCTTAGCAAGCAGTTCTCTCAACACAAATATGTGCCTTTCCTCGATGCTTATACTAAGGCAGTAGGTAATAATGAGTATTATGAAAATGTGCTGCGAATAATTTCGCTGCTCAATAGTCATGATATGAAAGCATTGCCAATAGGTAATGAGAAGTGGTATGAGATTGACGACAAGCAGGATTTGGATATTGCTGAGGCTCTGTTTGCTGATGAAAAAGATGTGCTTCGTAAGTACTACGGACGTTATGGTGGTTTCTGGCGATTCCCACAAATGCTTGATTTCTGCTATCTGGTAAATCCTTATTTCCCAAGTCGCAGAATGAAGGACGAACTGCGTAGTAATTTCGATACGCTGTTAACTGAATATCCTTCAGGTATGAAGGTTAATACGTTGATAGCCAGTAAGTGCTTTGGTGTGAGCGAACAGTATGTTGTTCCAGGCAATGGTGCTGCTGAACTTATCAAGGTATTGATGGAGGATTCGCAGGGAAAGACAGGTTTTGTCCGACCAACCTTCGAGGAATATCCCAATCGTCATGATAAGGAAAGTCAGGTAACATTTGTTCCGCAGAATGATGATTATCGCTATACAGCTGATGACTTGATGGACTTCTTTGCAGACAAGGATATCAAGACTCTGATGTTGATAAATCCTGATAATCCATCAGGTAACTTTATACCTAAGGCAGATGTGCTAAGATTAGCCCAATGGAGTGAAGAGCACGACATTCGTCTAGTAGTTGATGAGAGTTTTGTAGACTTCAGCGTAGATTATGCAACTAACTCATTATTGAATGACGAGATTCTAGAAACCTATCCACATATGGCTGTGATGAAGAGTATTTCTAAGAGTTATGGTGTGCCAGGACTTCGTTTGGGTATCCTTGCTTCGGCTAACAAGGAGCTTATAGCCCGTATAAAGAAGGAAGTATCGATATGGAACATCAACTCATTTGGAGAGTTCTTTATGCAGATCTATAATAAGTACGAGAAAGACTATCAGCGAGCTTGTCAGAAATTCGTTGATGAGCGCGATCGCTTTGAGGCTTCTTTGCGTACTATTCCTTTCCTTCGTGTCATGCCGTCTCAGGCCAACTATTTCCTTTGTGAAGTATTGCCCCCATATACTGCAAGCGAGATTGTAATTAATATGCTTAAACAGCACAATATCCTTACTCGCGACTGTAGCGGAAAACCAGGATTAAACCCTGATAAACAGTATATGCGTATAGCTGTTCGCAATACAGAGGACAATACCCGTCTTGTAGAAGCATTAATGACTATTGCAAAATAAAGTGATATGGTATCAGTTATCCAGCAAGAGCAGATAGAGCAACTGCATATTAGTCCTGCTGAGTGTATTGAGTGGGTAAAACAAGGATTCCTTATGAAGGATGAAATCCAAATGCCAGCAAAACTAAGTGTACATCCTCAAGGAGAAGACTTTATAACATCTATGCCCTGTTTACTGTCAGAGAACGAAGGAAAGAAGTATTTTGGATTAAAACTTGTAAGTCGCATAGAAAACCATATACCTGCCTTACAAAGTGATATAACTCTTTACGATGCTAAGACAGGTGAATTATTGGCTATTATGGATGGCAACTGGATTACGGCTATGCGTACAGGTGCAGTTGCTGCATTAGCAGCTCGTACATTCCAAAAGCAAGGTACTAACACCTATTCTATGTTAGGATTAGGTAATATTGCTCGTGCAGTTGCTCTTTGTCTTATTGCTGACAATAGTGATCGTGAAATTACAATTAAGCTTCTGAGATATAAAGATCAAGCAGAGCAATTTATCGATCGTTTTAAGGCATCTAATAATGTAACTTTTGAAATTATTGATGACAAGGATGCTTTTGTTTCAGAAGCTGACGTTTTGATATCCTGTGTTACTGTGGCTAAAGAACTATTGTTTCCTGATGACTCTTTATTTAAGAAGGGAGTTACAGTAATACCTGTTCATATGAGGGGTTTCCAGAATTGTGATTTATTCTTTGATAAGGTTTATGGCGACGAAACAAGTCAGATTAAGAATTTTAAGTATTTTGATAAGTTCCGTCAGTATGATGAACTACATCATGTTTTACAAGGTAAAAATCCTGGTAGAACCAGCAATGATGAGAGGATATTATGTTATAATTATGGTATAGCTTTGCATGATATTGTTTTTGCATCAAGAATTTTTGAAAAGACAAAAAGTACTCAAATAGGATTCGATTATAAAAAGGAAAGCAATAAGGTTTGGGTATAACATTGGTTCGAAAATGAATATACTAATTAAATCGTTGAACTACCTGTGGCTTCATGGATGGAAATACAGGTCTATAGAGCGACAACATAAGCAATTGGTCAATAAGTTGATACGTGAACACAGACCAATCAATGTTGTATTTATGGCTCTTGACATTTCCCTTTGGCGATATCAGGAGATATACGAACTGATGGCTGCAGATCCAAGATTTAATCCCACAATAGTCCTTTCTCCTTGCACATTGCGTGAGAATCCTGATAAGGATGCAGATGGTTTACGCCTGTTCTTCAACGAGAAAGGTATCCCATATATCGACTATAAACATGGTGAACCAGCATTCGACATTCGTAAAGAGTTGAATCCTGACATAATGTTTTATACTCAGCCATACGAATATTTACTGCAAGACGAGCACGACTGTCGCCGATTCTATGATCGTTTGATATGCTATATGCCATACGGATTTTGGTCGAGCACAGGTAAGCTTAGTTACGATTTGCATTTTCATAACCAGGCTTGGCGACTATATTACTCTACTAGTCTGCATCTTGCTGAGTCAAGAAAGGTTGCCACTAATAAAGGTAGAAATGTATGTGTTACAGGCTATTCCAATGCCGACGAATACTTAAAGCCGAATCATCAGAATGTTTGGAAGACGATAGGTGATGGCAAGGTGCGTAAACGTATCATCTGGGCCCCACATTTCTCAATTATAAGTGAGAATTCTGCCTTCCCTCCTAGAGCCAATTTCCTATGGATGGCTGAACTTATGCTATCGATAGCCAGTGAGTATAAAGATCAGATACAGATAGCATTCAAGCCTCATCCTGCATTGCTTACTCAACTTTATCAGCATAAGGATTGGGGTAAACAGCGCGCTGATGCCTATTATCAGCAGTGGAAGGATATGGAGAATACCCAACTTGAGGAGGGACAGTTTATCGATTTGTTTATGACTAGCGATGCAATGATACATGACAGTGGTTCGTTTGCAGTAGAATATCATTATTCTAAGAATCCTGTAATGTTTGTGTCTAAGGATATGCATCCTATAACTTCTGTATTGAGCGATTTTGGTAAACAAGCTTATTCGTTGCATTATATTGGCAGCGATGAGGCTGATATCAGGAGTTTTATCGAACGTCAGGTTTTGGCTGGTGATGATCCTATGAAGGCTCAACGCGAGGAGTTCTTCCAGAATTATCTGTTGCCACCGAATGGTAAGAGTGTGGCACAGAATGTAATCGATGACTTAGTTGAATCACTACAATTATAAATATGGCAGAGACACTGAAAGAGAAAACAGCAAAAGGCCTGCTTTGGGGAGGATTCAGCAACGGACTACAGCAAATGCTTGGACTGTTGTTTGGTATCATTCTGGCTCGTCGTCTGTCACAGGCCGACTATGGTATGATAGGTATGCTTGCCATTTTCTCTGCTGTTGCAGCTTGTATGCAGGAGGGTGGTTTTATAGCTGCACTAAATCGTAAGAAGGAGGTGACACAGCGCGACTACAACGCAGTGTTCTGGATGAGCATCATCACCAGCATCTGTTTTTATCTGCTATTCTTCTTCTCAGCTCCACTAATTGCTGATTTCTACGATGAGCCACGACTCACTTCGTTGGCACGCTATTCGTTCCTGAGTTTCCTATTTGTAAGTTTCAGCATAGCCCCTCGTGCCTATATTTTCAGAAATATGATGGTACGTCAGAGCAGTATCATATCGTTGGTATCGATGGCTTTGTCTGGTGTAGTAGGTATAGTGATGGCTTATCAAGGTTACGCTTATTGGGGATTGGCTACGCAGAATATAGTGTTTACACTTAGTGTAAGCGTGCTAAACTACTGGTTCTCTGGTTGGCGACCTTCATTACATATAGATTTGAGTCCTATTCGTGATATTTTAGGCTTTAGCAGCAGATTGATCGTTACTAATATCGTGGTTGCGGCTAATACCAATTATCTTTCTGTATTACTAGGTAAGTTCTATACTGCTGATGAAGTAGGAGATTTTACACAGGCCAACAAATGGAATACTATGGGCCATTCGCTCATTACCAATATGCTTTATTCTATAGCTCAGCCTGTACTGACAAAGACACAAAGTGAGCCAGAACGACAGAAACAAGTTTTTCGCAAATTGCTACGCTTTACAGCGTTTATAGCCTTTCCTGCAATGCTTTGTCTGTCGTTGATTAGCGAAGAGTTTATCGTAATACTTATCACAGAAAAGTGGCTATCCAGTGCCCAAATGCTACGTGTGCTCTGTGTGGCAGGTGCTGTTATGCCTATCAGCTACCTCTTCTCTAATTTGCTTATCACTAGTGGACGTTCATCTGCCTATATGTGGTCTACATTGGGACTATGTACCGTGCAGTTGGTAGTTTTAGGCTTTTGTGTACCATTTGGTATCAACAGGATGGTGCAGGCTTATGCTATCGTAAATATTCTGTGGTTAGGCGTGTGGTTCTGGCTGTCGCATAATGAGATAGGACTAAGTGTATCTGAGGCGATAAAAGATATCTCACCATATCTGATACTCTCAGTAACTATAGTGATAGCAACATGGTTTGTAACCCGTTCTGTAGCTAATCTTTATGTATGTCTGGTACTCAGGGTTGTGATGGTGGCTGTAGCATATTGCTTAGCACTTTGGGTGCTGCGTTCTACTATTTTCAAGGAGGTAGTCCTGTTCATTACTAAAAAGGAGATAAAATAATGGGCAGAAAGACACGTGACAGTAATATGGAATTACTTCGCATCGTAGCGATGTTGCTGGTGATGATGGTTCATGCCGGCTATCGTGCTCTGCCTCGACCTGACGATGTGGCTGTGGCTGATAATCCATTGTCTGTATTTCTGCAGTTCCTTACCATAAGCTACACAGTTATTGGGGTAGATGTGTTTGTGATGCTGTCAGGATGGTATGGCATCCGTTCTCGTGTCGTCCGATTGGCAGAACTATTGTTCCAACTCTTGTTTTTTGGAGTTGTTTGTATGGGTATAGAATATGCTGTTAAAGGTCAAGTGCCATCGAAGATATTATCAAACCTTCTATTGCTTAATCCTGGTAATTATTGGTTTGTTAAGGTCTATCTGGCTCTATATTTGTTTGCGCCTGTTCTTAATGCCTTTGCTGATGCAGCCAGTCATCGCCAGTTTGCTTGGGTGCTCGCAGGTATATTTGGATTCCAGATAGTATATGGATGGGTGTTCGAAGCTACTGATTGGCTTCGTGCGGGCTATTCTATGCCATCGTTTATGGCACTATATCTATTGGCTCGTTATATGCGTCTGCATCAGCCTTGGTTTACTAAGTTAAAAGCATCTACCGATCTTTGCTTATATATAGGTATAGGTGGAATCCTTACGCTGGCTGTATTCGTATTACGTCATTATAACTTGGGAGGATTTCTGTTCTTCTACAACAGTCCTGTAGTGGTATTAGAGGCTATGTTTTTCATGCTGTTTTTCAGCAAACTGCGCTTTAGCAGTAAGTGTGTTAACTGGGTAGCAGCCTCTGCTTTGGCTGTTTATCTTACTCACTCTAACAGCTATCTAGCCAAGTATTATGATGGTACCATATTAAGATGGACTGCTGAATTGCCTTACTTACAGTTTATCATATATTGTATTACCCTTATTGTATCAGTATTCTGTGCTTCTATTTTGATAGATAAAGTGCGACTGCTATTGTGGAACCCTATACAAAACCTTTTTAATAAAAGAGAAAAATGATGGAAAAGTATCCCTATAAGACTGATATTGCCGTATTGTTGCTGTTCTTTACTCGCAATGATACATTTCAGAAGGTGTTCGACGAAGTGCGTAAGGCTCGTCCCTCAAAACTGTTTCTGTTTCAGGACGGACCTCGTGGCGAGCGCGATTTGCCAGGCATAGAGGCTTGTCGTCAGATAGCAAGTGATGAGAATATCGACTGGGAGTGCGAAGTGCATCGTAACTATCAAGAGAAAAATCTTGGTTGTATGATTGCTGGTCATACGTCACATAAATGGGCTTTCTCGTTGGCCGATAAGTGTATGGTTATCGAGGATGATGTAGTGCCCTCACAGTCGTTTTTCCCATTCTGTAAGGAGATGCTAGACCGTTATGAGCATGATGAGCGTATTACGATGATATCAGGTTTTAATGTAGACGAAGTTACGCCTGATGTTCCTTACGATTATTTCTATACTTCAGCCTTCTGCATTTGGGGTTGGGCTTCATGGCGTAGAGTTGTAGACAGGTGGGATAGTGCCTATTCCTTCCTCGACGATGAGTTTAGTATGCGCCAGCTCGATGCACTTATCCGCCAGCGTGGATACCGCAAGAGTTTTATCAAGATGTGCATAGATCATCGCGATAGCGGATGGCCTCAGTTCGAGAGTGTGTTCTGGTCGACAATGCTCTTCAACTCAGGACTTGCCATCATGCCTACCAAGAATATGATAAACAATATCGGTGCTACTGATGATTCGGCTCATTATTCACAGTTCAAGACTATGCCTCGACGAGTAAAACGACTGTTTACCATGAAGCGTTTCGAGTTGGATTTCCCATTGAAACATCCTCGCTATGTGATAGAGGAGGTTGGCTATTGGAAACGCTTCTATGTGGCCAATGGTTGGGATTGTCCTTGGATAAAGATTGGTCGCTCGATGGAGGAACTCTGGCTAAACCTGCGATATGGCAACTTCAGATTTATCTTAAAATCTGTAGCTCGCCGCCTGCGTATCTTGACAGGCAGAGAGAAGTTCAGCTAAATCAGATAGTTGCCCTGATGGGCGATAGCAGGAAATCTGTAAGCAGATAGCCATTATATATAAATAGGTATAGCATCAGCACCACAATACTGACGCGAAGCCAGCGTGCTTGTATATCTCTAAACAAGAATGCTGTGGCTATTGGCAATACAAACATATAGTGTGGAGTCATTATAAACACCTCGTTGAGGCCAAATCCCAGCCCTACGTGTATGAACATATCAAAGGCCATACACGACAGACAGAGCCAAAGGAAACGGCTTTTACGGCCAAACCAGATGCCTGCAACAGCCAATAGAAGTATCAATCCCTCAACTACATAACTCAGAGTCCATCTATACTTTACAAAAACAGGACGACGCACTAAGGTGTCTTCCAACAGATAATCCTGATGGAACTGCAACGACTCGCCAAACAGATTCTCATATGTTGACTCCCAACGCGATGTAGAGATATCTGTCCACTTCAGGAAACCATAGTCTTCCATAGGCTTACCACTCTTGGCAGCTTGGCGCTTCAGTCGTTGTTCGCGCTTTGCCTTCTTCTCGTCGTATTGAGCTTTCTCCTCAGCAGTCATTTTGGCCACACTAGCTTTCTCCTTTTCGGCTAAGCGTGCTTTTAGTTCTGCACGAGCCTTTTCTTTGGGTAGCACATAGGTGCGGTATTCCCATGTGGCTGTACCCCATAGCAATGCTGCAGGCAGGATAACTGCCAAAAGTAGGTATTTGGGACGGAAGAAATCGCACAGGTTTACAAAGAAACCAGATAGAAACACCTTTATGCCATTACTAAGCGTAACACCTGCTGTGATGTAGAAGAATAAGGCCGATTGCCACCATTTGAACTCTCTGCGCTTCTTGATACATACGCCTGAAACGTAAAGCGTTACTAGCAACAGGAACATTGATATAGTAAAGTGATCGGGCACTATGACTGACATAAGGATATATGCAAACGAGAAGAAATATGCTGTAAGCAGCGTGGCGTCCCATCGTTGCAACTCTATCACCTCGCGATGTATGCGATACATAAAGATATAAGAGTAATATGAGCAGAATATCAGCAATGCTGCCACTAGATACTGCACACAGTTAACACCTAGCATCCAAGTAAGCGCCTGGTTTATCAGCCATAGAGGCCATATCATAAACGATAGCAATGGGTGGCGATACACCTGATAAACTGCATCCCAATCTGTAACACCCATATATGTCAGCGGATCGTAGCCTGACAGATGCAACTCGCGTTCGAATGTCTTGAAATAAGGACCAAAACCTGGTTGCATAAACAGTTCGTGCATGCGATAGATAAACAGCGCATTGAGTGCTATGATAATTATCAGAGCAATAGCCGACTGGATGCGCTCCTCTGGCTTAATCTTGAATATCTTTAGTGGTGTCATCGTTATCTGAATGGTTTAAAATATGATTCGTCTGCAAATGCCAACATCTCTCTGTCGCCACGACTGTCGCCATAGGCTGTAAGATGGTATTCCTGGCGATTAGGATGGAGTGAAAGTATGCGGTTTACCTTTTCCTGGCCATAGCAGTTCTTGGTCATGAATCGGCCTGTTAACTTGCCGTCGATAACCTCTATTTGCGTGCCAAGTACCTTTACTTGTGGAAAGAATGGTTGTACCCAGTTGTCGATAGATGCGCTTACTATCAGTACTTCTGAGCCCTCTTTGGTAGCCAGATCTATAGCCTCAATAGCATTAGGACGAAGCAGATTACTTGATGAGGCTGCAAACTCCTTGCAGAGTGCATTAAAATCATCAAGTGTGGTATCTTTAAAGAAATACGCAAAAACCTTCTGCTTGGCTTTATAATTAGGGTAAAGCCCAAGTTTCATCAGCACCAGCAGGTGGGCATAACGCAAGAATCCCAATCCAAGGTCCATCGATCCTTTGGCATAACGGATAAACTCTATCAACGTATCCTTGGTTGTAAGCGTTCCGTCAAAGTCGAATGCGTATATCTTCTTCATACTCTAACCACAAGTTTTAGTACTTTCTGCAACACCCAGGCCAGTGGGATGGTTATCACGATAGTGAGTAGTGCTGTGAGCCAGTATCCCAGATGATAAGGCACTATATATGCCATCACAAAGTGATTGTGTATAAGATATGCCTCGAGACTGAGTGCTCCAAAGAATGCACAGAGGCGGTTGAACCACTTTGGAGTGCGACGGAACACACGATTCAGCATCAGTATTAGCGTGATGGTGAATGGGATATATATCATGCGCTCTACAAACAGAGGGAATCGTCCGTGAGTCATCTGTTCCAGATATACACACGAACTGAATGTGGCCAGAAACAGTATGAGTACCATCCATATGCCGGCACCATCTATTTTTGTCTCGCGTCGCACCAGTTCTCCACAGTTTATGCCTATAAAGAATATAGGTACGCGACTCCAGAATATCTCGATATGTCCCACAGCCTGATGCAATGGCGCAATCCACTGAACCCAGATGCACCATAATATCATTATCACAGGTAGCCATTTGTAGATAGGATGCCTCTGGATGAGCCTCATATATGGTGGTGCCCAATAGTATAGCATCATGATGGCAGGGATATACCAGAAGGTTAGTTCATCATTTAGCCAGAAGTCCCAGTTGATAGCTATGTCGCCTATCAGGTCTACGTAGTTGCCAAACTGCCAGTCGAACCTAGGTAGATAATACAGCGACGCCATCACAAGCCACGCTGGATATATGCGAAGCAGTCTACGCTTGTAGAACTTCCATACATCTGGATTCTTAACCCATGAGAACCAAAGGCCTATGCCACTAAGAAAAAGGAACATGTCTACACCCACGTTTCCACATCTGCGCAGGCCAAAAAACTCGTTGCTGCGAGCCAAAGGCACGTGGAAGAGTATGATGAACAGCATAGCAGCTCCCATCAACTCGCCGCGATAGCGACTTACGTTGGCCAGCTCTATATCCTTAATCTTCATAGTTTGGGAGATGGGATACGATCGATAATCTGCTTTACGGCCCACGATAGGGCGATAGTTGCGATGACGTAAAGCATCAGTCCGTCGTAGATGTCCTGTTTCCAGGCTACAGTGATAAAGAGTTTACGCGCTATGGGGTGAGCCACAAACATAGCGGCAGATATTGATCCTATCCAAGTTATTACACTAAGCATCCACTTTGGCATAATCTTTACAAGTGCGATGGTGCCAATGATAATTACAACAGGTACCCAGAACCACGCCTGGAAACTATAGCACATAGCAAATGTAAGTGCTATCGACAGAATAGCTGTTAACCACCAAACCCATTGTTTCTCGGTAGGAAACAGAGTGTTTCTCGGCAGGAAACTATCTGTTTCCTTATTGGAAACTCTTGCGAACATTATTCCCAGTCCAAACGGAAGTATACCTCCGATGGAGTTATAACGTAGTCTGTTGAGTGTTTCGCCCTCAGGATCGCAGAATGCTTGTAGCAACCAGCAGATGGCTATCAATCCTACAACCCACCACGAATTGCGCCGATAAAGCAGCAATCTGTAGATGATGTACAACTGAATCATCAGGCCAAAGAACCAATATATGCCTGGCCAGATGATGCGATCGGGCTCTGGCAGCACGTTGATGTACATGGCCAGTTGGGCTACAACATTATACCAGTGGAACTGGAATCGCCCAGGTGTAAGCATATCAACGATGATAAACAGCGAGAAGCCCACTATCAGCATTCTGAACAGTTTAAGATAGTTATATCTCACAAATGGCAATGTGGTAACCTTGTCGCCGCGCTCATATTTCTTCACAAGTCCAAATCCGCTAAGAAACAAGAATACAGGCACACCATAATGACCAAAGTACGACAGCAGATGAACAGGCAACAGCTCGTCAGGATTGGTCAGTGCGTGCCAAAGTCGGTCGTTGTTTGATGTAAAGAACTGATACTCGTTCTCCTTCACAATCTTGCCTATAAAGTGGCAATAGTTGTGAAGCACGATGGCCAGAATAGCTATTCCTCGCATCGCTGTACACTCGGCACGCGAAAGTAGTTCCTGTTTCATTTCTTCAGCTTATTATAGTCCGTCTCGCCCTTAAGTATTCTTGGGCGTTTCTGGTTGTATTTTGGATTAACTATGTCGTATTCTGAGCGATAGAGTGGAGTAGATATGCCTCCAAAGTATAGCAATAGATGTGGCAGAACATCTGTCATCATTGGACGATTCTTGGAAGCCTGAATAGCCTCCCAACCGTATGGATGCAGTTCGCGATACTTGGGCGAACCCCATATCCAGAATGGAATCTCCATCTCGTTGCGAGCCAGTCGGTAGTCGATGCTGGCAGAGTGCATTCGTCCGTAAGTATATGGCTTGCTGTCGAAAATCTCCTCGCCATGATCTGGCATATAGATTACTACAGCATCCTCATCTACGAATCGCTGTGTTATAGCCCATACTATCGAGTCGTTGTATCGCAGAGAGTTGTCGTAATGAGCCAGAATCTTCAGTTGACGGTCTGTAAGTTCTGGACGATCGTACATCTCAGGTGTAAAATAGGTATCAGTTTTCTGTGGATAGCGTCCACGATAGTCTACGTGCGAACCCTCAAGATGCAGTATCGTAAGGTTATGCTTAGTGTTATGTTTCTTCAGGACATCATACTCCCTCAGCACCCCTTCGTCGTAGCGATGCAGGCTGGCGTTGCGGGTATCAAACTGATATTTGCTCAGTTCAGGATTGTTCAGGAAGAAACCACCACTAAAGTCGTAAACCTCTTCGCGTGCCTTCGATTGGAACTGGTTGGTTATAAACGTAACGTGATAACCTGCCTTGCGGAATACTTCTGGAAACAATGGTGTGTCGCACCACTCGCCTTCGTCGCCTACAGCGTGCATCGACATTACGTTCTTAAACACAAAACTGGTAAGATTCCAAGGAGCAACTACATCGCTGAACGCTACCAGGCTGCCTTCCTGAGCCATTGCCAACTGCCGTGGGGTAGTAGGTTTCTGATATCCGTATAGTTGCGAATGATGCTTGTTGTAGCTTTCGCCAATAATCAGCACGATGTTTGGCACTCGATACGAGCAACTGTCTACCACCACTTTTTCTCGTGCCGCCATCAGTTGGTCTATCTGATGCTTAGCCAGATTGTTGGCATATATGCCGAAGGCCAAACGATAAACAGGGATATATAGTTTGGCGCACTCCTTCTTGGTAAGTTCGTGCTCCACTTGGCCCACAGTATCGTAGCTGAACAGACGATGCATAGCCACCTTGTTTTCTTTGCACTGGCCATAGGCATCTACCAGCAACCAAGCTACTACCACACCCAATACGGCCTTGCAAACTGAAGGAACAGTCTGCTTTATCTTGGGCAGAATCATCCTCTTTCGTACATTAGCTAGTACCTTGCGAAGTATTGTCCACAGGATATGAATAGCTATTAGAAGTAATATCCAGCCCACGCACGATGTGATTACGTCCCAGTTAAGATATGACGACAGGAACTCCTGCGACTCTTGCTGTGTGGTTTCGCCAAACAGCATAAGCATGGTTGGTGTAAGCGTAGAGTCGAACTTTACGTAGCAGAACATATCTACCAGCGCAATGCCATAAAGCACCACATATAGTAGTGATCTTACCCAATAGCGAACCTTGCCAGGAATCAGCGCCAGCATCACGCAAACAGTATAGATGTCGAGGAACAGTTCTGGTGCAGAGAGTTCGTAAGGTTTGGCGTTTTTAAGATGATGATTTATCTCTAACTGCGTACAAATCCACCCTAGCGCAAACATAAACACAAAGAATGCGCCATTCTTTTGGATTGGGGCAAACAGATACCCAAGCCATTTCAGTGGATTAAGTTTTAAACCTTTAAGCATAGAGTTTATGGAGGTTTATGTATTCAGCCACAGCCTTTGGCACTAGTTGCTTGATGCTTTTTCCAGCCTTGATTCGTTCGCGTATCTCTGTACTCGATATGTCGATCAGTTCGAGTCCGTCAATGCCGCCTTCGCAACCACGACGAGGGTAGACGATTATCTGAAACTCATTGCGAATATCGTCAGCACGATACCACTTATCAAACAGCGCCCAGTTGTCGCCACCTATCATCAGCACAAACTCGCGGTCAGGATAATCCTGCTTCAGGGCTTGCAGTGTGTTCCAGGTGTAGGATGGTTTGGGCAGATGCATCTCATAGTCGCTGGCGATTATGCCCTTTTCGCCAGCAACAGCCAGACGGGCCATCTCCATTCTCGATTCGTCGTCCAGCAAGTCGGCTGTAGCTTTCAGTGGATTCTGTGGCGAAACCATCAGCCACACCTCGTCGAGCCCGGCTTTCTCAAGTAGCTGTCGAGCCAACGAAATGTGTCCATTATGTATCGGATTGAATGACCCGCCAAAGATCCCCGTTCGTATCATTCTATTTCAAGAAACTCTTTGATGACTTTCAGTGCGTCAGCCTCGGCATAGTCCAACATGTCGTTGATGACAATCTTGTCGAACTTGTCGGCAAACGAGAGTTCGAACTCAGCACGTGCTATGCGCTGGTCGATAACCTCTGGTGCATCAGTAGCACGCCCCACAAGTCGCTTGCGCAATTCGCCTATCGATGGGGGCTGGATAAACAGGCTCAGAGCCTTGTCGCCATAGAATTTCTTTATGTTTACGCCACCTTTCACGTCAACGTCGAACACCACGTTCTGTCCAGCGTTAAGCTGGTTCTCAACCTGCGACTTCAGTGTGCCGTAAAAGCGGTCGGTATATACCTCTTCGTACTCCAGAAACTCATCGTTATCAATACGCTGACGGAATTCTTCTGGTGTAAGGAAGAAGTAGTCTACTCCATTCTTCTCAGTGCCGCGAGGAGCTCGCGATGTGCACGAGATAGAGTAGGCCAGATTAAGTTCCTTGTGCTCTCTCATCAGCCACGAGATGATAGTACTCTTGCCTGTGCCTGATGGAGCCGATATAATAATAAGTTTACCTCTTGCCATCGTTTAAAGTGCGTTAAGAACCTGTTCCTTAATCTGCTCCAACTCGTCCTTCATCTTAACCACGATGTTCTGCATCTCGGCCTGATTACTTTTCGAACCAGTTGTGTTAATCTCGCGACCCATCTCCTGAGCGATGAACCCCAGCTTCTTACCCTGACCAGCAGGTTCGTTCATAGTGTCGCGGAAGTACTTCAGGTGGTTGGCCAGTCGCTGCTTCTCCTCGCTGATGTCCAGCTTCTCGATATAGTAAATCAGTTCCTGCTCCAGGCGATTCTTATCATATTCGGCTGATGGAATCTGCTGAAGGCCATCGATGATGCGAGCTTTGATCTTCTCCACACGACTCTTCTCGAATGGCTCAATCTCGGCCATCAGTTTGGCTATATTGTCAATCTTCTCTGCAAACTTCTTCTGCAGTGCTGCACCCTCCTGGGTACGGAAGTCAACCAGGTTCTTCAGAGCCTCGGCCACTCCGCCTTTTACTACAGCCCACTCTTCGTCGTCCAGCTCCTCTACGTCAGTCTTTGTCATTACGTCTGGCATGCGGAGCAGGGTGTAGAACCAGTCTTCAGGTGCTGGTATACCTGTCTTTTCTGATATTGTCTTAATCTGCTGATAGTAGTTCTCTACCAGCTGTGCGTTGATAGGTGTTGGGTCTACTGCCATATCCTTTTCTACCCATACGCTCATGTCCACCTTTCCGCGGATCAGAGCCTCGGCCACCATTTGGCGCATTTCCATCTCTTTCTCACGATAGAGTGGTGCAATACGTGTGTTCAAGTCCAACTGCTTTGAGTTCAGCGACTTGATTTCTACGTGAATCTTCTTCTCCTTAAATGCTACGACTGCCTTGCCGTAGCCTGTCATCGATTGTATCATGCTATACCTATTTAATAATATTTGGCTGCAAAATTACAACAAATTGTCGATACATCCAAACAATTATCACGAAATGATTCTATTATGCTAATAGAAATCCCCGATTCAGCATTGTGAATCGGGGACTTTATGCGATTTTTAATCGTTTTCTTACCAAATATTTGCACGCTTTTCTTTAGTGATAAACATCTTGCTGTTAGGCTTGATTTTGAATGCATCATACCATGAATCGATCATAGGCAGAGCGGCCATCACACGAGCACGATTAGGCGAGTGTACATCGCTATTCACAATCATAGCTGTATACTCTGGTGTGGCATTGCTGGCCCAAACACGAGCATAAGCCAGATAGAAGCGCTGAGCTGGTGTAAAGCCCTCGGCCTTCTTCAGAGGCTCCTGCTTCATACGATTCTCGAAGGCACGATAGGCAATCTTCAGTCCACCATTGTCGCCGATGTTCTCGCCCAGGGTCTTCTGTCCGTTTATCTTCAGTCCTGGCAGAACTTCCTGCTCGCTAAACCAGTCGGCCAGCACCTTGGTGCGCTCGTCGTATTTTGCCTTATCATCAGCAGTCCACCAGTTCTTAAGGTTTCCGTCCTTGTCAAACTGACAACCCTGATCGTCGAATCCGTGACTCATCTCATGACCGATTACTACGCCGATAGCACCATAGTTTGATGCATAGTCAGCCTCTGGGTCGAAGAATGGTGGCTGCAGGATAGCTGCAGGGAAGTTGATGCTGTTGAAGAGTGGGTTGTAGAATGCATTAACTGTCTGTGGTGTGCAAGCCATCTGAGTCTTGTCTACAGGCTGATGCCAGTATTTGCGGAACATGGCTGCACGCGACTCCTGAACGATGCGGATATAGTTCTCTACCAGGTTCTCGCTTTCACGAATGTCAACAAACTTCTCCATGTCCTGCCACTTGTCGGGATAACCCACGTTGATATACATAGCGTGCAGTTTCTCCAATGCCTTAGCCTTGGTAGAATCACTCATCCATGTGTTCTCCTTCAGACGATCTTCGAATGCCTTCTGCAAGTCTTTAACCAGACGGATCACACGCTGTTTGCTCGACTCAGGGAAGTACTCCTTAGCATACAGTTTGCCTACGGTCTCGCCCAGGTTGCCGCCGATTACGCTAACAGCGCGCTTCCATCTGGGCTGCTGCTCTTGTACACCTGTAATAACCTTATTGGCCTCGAACTGACGATCGCTGAATTCGTCAGAAAGGAATCCGCTAAAGGCCTTGATGACGTGCAACTCCATATACGACTTCAGGTCTTCCAGGCTGGTGCTGGCCAGGATGTTCTCTACCTCGTGCAGAGGAGCAATCTCGCTGATGTTCACCTTGTCGATATCCTTTGGCATGCCCATAGCGTCGCGGTAACCTGCCCAGTCGATGCCCTTAAAGTCCTGCAGCAACTGTTCCCAAGGCATGATGTGGATGGTAGCCATAGGATTACGGCTTTCTACCTGATTCAGGGTCTTCACGCCGATGGCATGCTCGATGGCCCATTCGGCTTCCATCTTCTTCTGGGCTTCTTCATCGCTGTAACCTACCATCTTAAAGAGGTCCTTATTCAGTGCCTTGATGGCGTTGACAGTTGCCTTCTGCTGTTCGTTGGGTTCTGTATAATACTCCTGTGCCAGCGATGCACCACCATGACCACCAGCAATCATATACTCCGATGAGTTGAATGGATTAAGCGACAGACTGATACCAAATGGAGCAGTATTGAATCCCTTGGCATCAAACTCGCACATCAGTTTCAGTGCCTCTTCGCGAGTCTTCAGTTCGCGTACCTTATTCAGATATGGCAGAATGGGCTGGTAGCCCAGTTTGTTGCGGCTTATGGTGTCCATATACAGGCGATAGAGCGCACCAATCTTCTGTCCGTCAGAACCTTGTGGCAGGTCCTTCTTTTCGGCATACTTCATGATGAGCGCATTGATGCGGTCCTTGTTCAACTCTGACAGGTCAACGAATGCTCCATTGTCAGGATGCTGCTTGTCCAGAGGGTTGTTCTTAAGCCAATTAACTACGGCATACTGCCAGAAATCGTCACCAGGTTTTACGCTGGTGTCC
>JAEEGI010000682.1_pt1 | contig 95303 bp, 84 predicted proteins | sample 8958751 | NCBI WGS metagenome assembly JAEEGI01 (sample SAMN16246545, study PRJNA631951) | gut metagenome | biome: gut microbiome; feature: rumen; material: KS-attached | host: Bos | place: Iran: Karaj | collected 2018-10 | reverse complement strand
TGATACGATTTCATATCTCGATATTTTTGATGAGAATGGCGTATTTATAGATCAGTATGGTAATTTTTAATGACGAAATGTCAAAAAATTACACCTGTCCAAGTTAATGTCAGACTATTGACTGAGGGCATGGGCAGGTGTTAGACTGTGGCAGTTGCTTGCGCTATCTAATCGTAAGCAAACGGCAAACCATGCGAAAGCATGGGACGCAAAGCTATAGGGACTAATTTGTTTCAAAATGTCAGCCAGCTGCAGAATACTATTACTTGATCTTTTTTATGCCGACATTTTGTCGGCTTCTATTATTCTTGACGATTTCCACTGAAATTTTAATTGAAGGCCTGACAAAGTTTTATAGGAGAGGAGTTTGTGACAATGGATAATACACAAATCTTTTTAAACACACAAGAACAGTGCCAGATGATTCAGGAATTCATTAAAGCACAAACTGAAATGAAGAATCGAGTGCTCGCTATGTTTTATGGAGATGTAGAAGAGTAAAAGCAAGTTACAAAGCGGAAAAGAGGAGATGAAATCAATGAAGAGAAGAATTGCTTTATTAATTGCGTGCGTAAGCACTGTTATGATGACTGCTTGTGGTGCACCTAGTGTTCCGGAGCAGATTGAAGTAGAAGTACCGGAAGCAACCGAGCAAACAGTTGAGGCAGTTGCTGATACTACGGAAGAGGTTGTTGAAGAAGAACCTGCAGAAGAGCCAGAAGAAGAGGAGACCGGAGTCATCGCTGGTAATGGCAATTATATGCTTGGCGGATTGTATAAGTCTGAGTCCGGTGATCGCTTAGAGTTCAATTGGTTCACCATTCCAGAAGAGGAAGGATATCCTTGGATTGGTTCTATCCATGGAACTGTAGACGCGGCAGAGTTTAATTTTTTGGTATTACGTTCCGATAATTGTATTTATGCATTGGAGGAGGAGAGTACCCAGTCGCCGGTATCTATTTTCTTGACTGCCGATATGGATGAGAACTCGAACATTGTGTTACGTATGTATGATGGCAATAACAACCTAATGCAGAAGTATACAATGGATACCCAGTGGATTTCATAGGATTGTAAAGTCCACCTAAAAAAGAGGACAAAGAATTGTCCTAGAATACATATATCAAGTAAATCATTTTTAAGAAAGATAGAGGTTTTAAAGTTATGAGAAAGATTAATGGTAAAGAGATTACAAGTGTAGAGATGGCACAGGAGTTTATTGATGGAATTAAGGAAACAGGAATCAAGTTATTGATTGCGTTTGTTGTTTCTTGGGCAAGTTTCTTCTTCTTTAGCAAGGCAATTGATAATGAAGAAGCTACTATTTGGGTTGTAGGCTTACTTATTTCAACAGCAGCAGTTTGGTGGTTAGTAGGATTGGACAAGATGATTGGACTTATTAAGAGCATTCCGAAGGCTGCTAAGAAGGGCTGGAATATTGGTAAGGAATTCCATTCCATCATTTTGGCGGTAATTCTTGGATATGCATACTTTGCAGCAGTAGTAGCATACATTGGTGCATACTATGTAATCCTTCCGGCTGTTGGTGTTGTGATTACGATGATTCGTACCGCATTAGGTTACCTGAATGCCAAGAAGTATTTGGCTGAGGCATAATAATTAAGGCCCCCACATTTGTGGGGACCTTGATGAAAGGCTTATAAATTATTCAACCCAGCCAAATGGTTAATGAACTGCTGAGCGGTGCGTCCGCTGATGCCGCCGTGGGACATTTCCCACTGGTCGGATTTGAGGAGCAGTTCCTTCTCATCCAAGGTGATGGATGGTACACGCTTCGCAAGCTCCCGCACGATGTCGTGGTATTCGATGCGGTTCGGCTTGGAGAAGTTGATGGTCTCGCCGAAGCGGTTTACCAAGGAGAGCTTCTCCTGGATGGAATCGTTGGTGTGAATCTCGCCGTGGACTTCCATGTTTTCCCGGTCGCCCCAGGTCTCCTTGATGAGGTGACGACGGTTGGAGGTTGCATAGATTAAGATGTTGTCCGGCTTCATCTCCACGCCGCCTTCGATGACGGCTTTTAAGAACTTGTATTCCGTCTCGAATTCCTCGAAGGATAAATCATCCATGTAAATGATAAAACGATAGTTGCGATTCTTGATGGTAGAAATCACCGCATTCAAATCCTTGAACTGATGCTTGTAGATTTCAATCATGCGCAGGCCGTCGGGATAGTAGCGGTTGATGATGGCCTTGATACAGGTGGACTTACCGGTACCGGAATCGCCGTACAAGAGGCAGTTGTTGGCGGGCTTGCCTGCAACGAAGGCTTCCGTGTTCTCGATGAGGCGCTGCTTCTGCCATTCGTAGCCCACCAAATCTTCCAACATGACCTTCTCGGTGTTGTTGATGGGATAGATGTCTACAGAACCGTCCGCTAACCGTTCATCCCGTAGGCGGAAGGCCGGATTCAAGCCGAACATGCCGAATCCGTAGTCGGCATAGAAGCCGGTAAGGATGTCAAAGAATGCGTCCACATCGGACGATTCCCACAAGCGCTTGGACAGGTCCCGTACCTTCTCGGAGACGTTGCGGTTGTACATGCGCTCTTTCTTAATGATGGCATGATAGTTCTGTAATGTTGTAAAACAATCAATTCCCAAATCCTGTTCCAACTTGGAAAAATCATAAGCGAACAACTTCCGGAAGATTTCGTAATCATTCTTGACGAAGTGATTCACGCTGCCGTCCTGAGCGCCGGTTTTCTCTGCGGTTAATGTGAAGGAATTCTCGTTGGTAATCAATAGAAAAGTGAGATAGTTATGCCATAGGTTCTCGTCAAAGCCGAACTCGGTAGCCAGGTCCAAAAGACGCTTCACCTGGGCATAGATTCGTGTAGTCAATTCATGCTTCGGGGCGCCGGCATCATAATCCTCGGTAATCTTGGCCAGATTCATAAGAATGCTGTCCGGTCCGAATTCGCGATAAACAATCAGCTGTGAAACTAAGCGATACATCATAATCCCCCTTTGAAAAAATCCAAGATTCTTGTTGCAATTATAACACAGCACTTTCTTTTTTTGGTAGAATATAGACATGGCAAATGAAGAACAGAACGCTCCGGTAGAGGAGCAAGAGGAAAAGACAACATTTAAGGGATTTATTATGGGCTTGTTGGCGTTTACCGTTGTAATGCTGGCAGGCTTAATTCTGGTGAATACAGCGCTGGTGAACCTAGGACTCCTGGATGAGAAAAAAGGCATTGTAAACCAGGTCATCTCCATTCTTCCCTTCGGGCATTCCGACGAAGAGGAGGTAACCCCATCCCAGTTCATCGAGACCGAGGCCAATACCACCTTGTACCAGAACACCGGAAGCTTCGGCGTGTTTATCGGTATCGACGGAAGTGAAGCGGCACGTTGCGCCGGATATGACCTGGTGGTAATTGACGCCCAGGAATTCACGGCAGAGCAAGTGGCCCAGTTAAAAGCCGGCGGAGCAACCGTAATCAGTTATTTGAACGTTGGCTCCATGGAACAGTCTCGCGCATACTATGGTGATTACAGTGGATTCGGGCTGAGCGCCCGGGACGGCTGGCCGGATGAAGTGTGGATGGATGTATCTCAGCCGGATTGGCAGAACTATGTTACCGGAACTCTTGCGGCAGACTTGGTAGCCAAGGGCGTGGATGGATTTTTCCTGGATAATACGGATGTGTATTATGCATATCCGACAGATGAGATATATAACGGCCTGCTTACCATCATCAATAACCTGCAGGGCTATAATCTTCCAATCATTATTAACGGCGGCGATTCCTTCGTCTCCCGTGGATTGTCCACCGGAGAACTGACTTACCTGATTGAGGCAATCTGCCAGGAAGATGTATTTACAACATATGACCAGTATAAGGGCTATAGCTTCCAGTCCAAGGCAGACACCGAATACTACAAGCAGTATGTAGAATCCTGCGCCCAGCAGAACCTTCTGGTGTACATCATCGAGTACGCACCGGATCCGGATACCGCAGCCATGATTTCTGAGTACTGTAATGCACGGAATTTCCAGTATTATATCTCGGATTCCATTTTGTTGAATTAATTACGATGCCCGCTACGCAGTTTATGTGTGGCGGGATTTTTTTAATGAAAAATAGTGAAGAAATAGTGAAAAATAGTGAAAAAATAGTGAAGGATTAGTGGAATAAATAGGGATGTATTGATATAATTAGAGTACCAGGAGGACGGTTTTCTGCTAAAAGTTGCACTTTCGAATGAAATACTGAAATATATATCAGAAATAGATCAAAACAGATATAAGGTTTCAAACGTTCCATTACCAAGAACGGTGGCAAATAAGCTTCGTAAGAATTCTAAGAAGAAGAGCTCCTATGCGTCAACGAAGATTGAGGGCAATCCACTTTCGCAGAAGCAGGTGGATGAAGTAATAGAGAGTGATTCGCATCGACATTACTTAAAACCTGAGCAGGAGGTACGCAATTACTTTTTGGCACTTAACTATCTGGAAGAGAAGGCAAAAGAGGAGGAACCTTTCTCTAAGAAGTTGATTCTTGATGTGCAGGCTTTGGTAGAGAAGGGCGCTTCCAAGGAAAAGATTGGTTTTCGAGGTCCAATGCCGCCGGGATATCTGTTTGCTGTATATGATTCGCAGACAGGTGCACCTGATTATATTCCACCGGAGCATGGAGAGGTTCCGGAGCTCATTGATGAATTAGTAACGTATGTAAACACGACGGATGATCATCCATTAATTGTTGCAGCAGTGGTGCATTATCAAATGGTAACCATACATCCGTTTGAAGATGGTAATGGCAGAACTGCGCGATTGCTGTCCGGGTACATTCTTGATACGAACGGATATGGTTTTAATGGAATCGGATCTTTGGAAGAGTATTTTGCATATGACATTGACGAGTACTATGATTCGATTCAGATGGGATTGCCAATTTTGTATTATGACGGACGTAATGATCCGCCACATCCGGAGATTTGGATTTTATATTTTCTTCGTATGGTTCGTTTGTATTCGGATAAGGTATATGAATTGTCGACCCAATCCGGGAGTGATGAACTGGAAGGTAGTGTATCGTATTTAAAGGGAAAAGAAAAAGAACTACTCTTGTACCTTCTTAATAATTATAAGTATGATTTTTCACCGATTGTGGTTAGTAAGGCGATGGGAGTCAGTAATAAAACGATTATCAATCGTCTGGCAGTATTAGTAAAAGCCGGTTTTGTAATCCCTAATCTGGTGAAAACCCGTATTCGTTCTTATGAACTGTCGGATTTTGCAAAGAAAAATGCAACGGATTTGAAGAAGATGTTATAAAAAAAGTGAGCCGCTTGGCTCACTTTTTAAATTCTATTCGAAAGATATTCTAAGTACTTCTCCGGTAATTCAATCTTGGTATATACCTCCGCATATTTCTTCGGAGAGTAATCCACCACATAGTTCTGAATGAAGTTCTTGGTAATACCTGCGTCGCGGGCAGCATCCACAGCTTTGTTGTAAGCAATGGCAGCTACGTTGTCGTCGGAGAATCGCCCAATGAGGAACTCCCCGTTGATGTGAATCTTCGTCTCATGGCGATAGGTGTTGCCATAAGGAACCATAGTAACACCGTGGTAGCGGTTGATGACAATAATGTTCTGGTACCGATAGTCCAGCATATCTCCGTTGGCGAAGTCGTAATCCTTGCCGGGTACGGCGAAGTTCTTGATACCAAACCGCGCAAGAATCCCGTACTGCATTCCGTAGTCGTTCACATACAGATGCCCGTCGTGCATTAAGATGCGATGGCTGGAATAGTAGAACAAATCATCATTATCAAATTTTAGTTCCCCAACACCGTCCAGAAAATAGGAAAAGTAACCCGTTCGCAAATAAATCGGAGTCTTGATATAAATCTTGTTGTCCCGATGATTTAGAATGGTAATTGCCTTGTCTGTGGCTAAATTCTTGCAATGCCGCTTGAAATTCAATAAATGTAACGACTCATCGGAATACAGACGCTCCGCTTCCCGGTATGCGGCAGAAGCCGATCTGGCATTGTCAAAACTACCCAGACTAACGTGCTTCCCTTGATGTGTGATACTCACACGATAATACACATCCCCATTTTTCTTTCTAGTTTTATAAACACCTTTGCTCATACTCACATTATACCGTAAAACCCATCCATGCAGTAGGCAAAATCACTGCTGTTCAATACTTGTTCAGAGTAGTGATTATAGGCGACTTCCCTATATATTATTTGGAGTAGAACAAATAGACGCTTTCTTCTATGTATTATCTGTAGCGAGTCTCTTCAGACGTCAGTACTAGAAGGTCTGCGAAGCAGAGCTTTGTAGTATCTGCTACGTCTGAAGTAGAAAGCGAGAGCGATCTCGCGGGATAATACATGGGAGAAAGTGGCGTATGCATGACCTAACGGAATAATATATAGGGAAGTCGCTGTTGGATATACAATTGACAGAGGATTTTGACATCATCTATAATGTAGGCGTTGTAGGAAACGCAACAGGGAAAGGAAAAAAGATGGAAGTAAAATATGTTAGCACCAGAAACAAGGCAGAGCAGGTAACTGCCTCTCAAGCGGTATTGCGTGGACTGGCCACCGACGGCGGACTCTACGTTCCAACCACAATCCCCAAGTTCGATAAGACATTAGAAGAATTAAGCGACATGACCTACCAGGAAGTCGCATATGAAGTGATGAAGCTGCTGCTTACGGATTACACCGAAGAGGAGCTGAAGAATTGCATCAACCGTGCCTATGACGAGAAGTTTGACACGGAAGAGATTGCACCACTGACCTATGCAGACGGAGCATACTATTTGGAGTTGTTCCATGGTAAGACCATCGCATTTAAGGATATGGCATTATCTATTTTGCCACATTTGATGATCACTGCAGCCCGCAAGAATCAGGTAAAGAACGATATCGTCATCCTGACCGCCACCTCCGGAGATACCGGTAAGGCAGCATTGGCAGGATTTGCAGATGTAGAAGGAACCAAGATTATCGTGTTCTATCCGAAGGATGGTGTCAGCGATATTCAAAAGCGCCAGATGGTAACCCAGACCGGCGATAATACCTTCGTCGTAGGAATCAACGGGAACTTCGACCAGGCCCAGACCGGGGTGAAGAAGATGTTCGGCGACCGAGAGATGGCAGCAGAACTGGATGCAGCAGGATATCAGTTCTCCTCCGCCAATTCCATTAACATCGGACGATTGGTTCCACAGATCGTATATTACGTATATGCCTATACCAGACTGCTGAAGGAAGAGAAGATTGCATCCGGAGAGCAGATTAACGTTACGGTACCAACCGGTAACTTCGGTAATATTTTGGCTGCATACTATGCAAAAAATATGGGACTACCGATTGCGAAGCTTTTGTGTGCATCCAATGAGAATAAGGTCCTTTATGATTTCTTCGGAACCGGTGTTTACGATAAGAACAGAGAGTTTAAGCTAACCAGCTCTCCATCTATGGATATTTTGATTTCCAGTAACTTAGAGCGCTTGATTTATCGTATTGCAGGAGAAGATGATGCAGCCAATGCCGCATTCATGAAGGCATTGCAGTCTGACGGTAAGTATGAGATTACCGATGAGATGCGTAAGAACTTAGCAGATTTCTATGGCAACTACGCAACAGAGGAAGAGACCACCAAGACCATTCGCGATCTCTATGAGAAGACCGGATATGTGATTGATACCCATACTGCAGTTGCAGCTTGCGTATATAACAAGTATAAGGCCGAGACCGCAGATGATAAGGTAACAGTGATTGCATCTACCGCAAGCCCATTCAAGTTCACCAGAAGCGTGATGCAGGCCATCGGAGAAGACGATGCAAGCCTTACCGATATGGAGCTTACCGATAAGCTGTCTGAGGTAGCGAAGGTAGAGATTCCGGGAGCTATCGAAGAGATTCGAAGTGCCGAGGTTCGACATAAGACCATTTGTGAAGTAGACGAGATGCCACAGGTGGTTCGTAACTTCTTACAGATTTCATAAGATAAAATAAGACCTGGATTGTAACGATACAATCCAGGTCTTTTTCTTTTTATTGATTGATCATAAATTCCAGTAACTTCTTGGCATCCTCCGGCTCATAAGCAATCAGTTCCAACTCCGGAATGGAGTTATCGGAAGAGAACAGAGCGGATAAGGATACGAACTGGGATAACTTGGAGCGAAGGTTCAAGCGATCGCCCTCGTTGGTAACCAGCTCAACGGTACCGGTGCAGCTGTCAATTACTTTGAAAAAAGCTTCTGTGTTCTTAATGTGTTTGATTTTCATAAGAGTCTCCTTCCATGTATGAATAAAAATCGTTAAAACTCAAAGACGATATAGATGGTACCGAATGGATAAATCACCGGAATGACAAAACCGGTTTCATTCAACTTCATCACCGGGCCCTCTTCTTGCACTGGCGGATCCAAGTTCAATTCCACAGAACAGTTGTTGGACATATTTACGGAAAACAGTCCGTTGTGCAAGTTCAGGAAATCTTCTAAGGAAGCCTGAACGTATTCATCGAAGGCATCGAAGTCCATCTTCGCATAACGGGATGCAAAGGATACCGCAGCATCCGGCGTCATATCCAATGCGGTGGTAAACTTCGCAACACCACTCAATCGCTGGGAGATGCAGTAGTTTACTTCCAACTCATCGATTTTGGTCGGATCCATCGGAGTGAAGTCTTCGCCTATAAAACGGATTAAGTTGTTAAAGAGCAAATTGACATAAGTCAACGCGTAATTGTTGACCGGAAGTTGGTGCATTTCAAAGAAGTTCTCAACCAGGCGGGCGGTGGTGGTATTGTCCGCCATGGCCTCGGAATAATCCTGTAGCTCATTGTCGGTCTGATAATCATACATCAGACTCTCTAACTCTGCATTGGTAAGGGCTCCCATATCCACCAAGGTCTGTCCGAGAACCAAGTAATCCGGAGTCTGGGATACCAAGAGATCTTCTAACTGGTCTTCAAAGAGGTAGCAACGCTCTATGGCAATTTCACCGAAACGTTTGTCTTCGCGGGTCTGCAGGAAACACACCTCATCTACTTCCGAAGCGGTCATGTAACCCTTGTGCATGGCCAAGGTTCCTAACTTGATGTGTGTATCAGATAATTGTGAGATTGCGGAAGTAAGCTGCTCAGGAGTTACTGCTTCTTTGCTCAGTAGGTATCCACCGAAAAACTGTGCATACATTCGCGTTATCCTCCTATATAGGTGTTAAAAATCGCAATCACTTGTTCGGCGCGAATCGGCTTCTGAATGAAGTCCTTGGCTCCGGATTCAATTGCGGCCTTCAACTGTGTCTGTGTTCCGACAGAAGAGACAATAATAATCTTGGCCTTGGAATCATCCGCAATAATCTCTGCTGTGGCAGCGATGCCGTCCTTCACGGGCATTACGATGTCCAGAAAAACAATGTCCGGATGAACTTCCTTGAACTTGTCGACAGCTTCCTGACCATTTGAGGCATCAACAAACTCCAAATTGTCCTGAATACCGACCAGTATATCTTTCAGTTGCTTACGGGCGAGAATCGAGTCATCGCCGACTAAAATCGTGATTTTCTCAGACATACTTTGTTACCTCGTGTTATAATCTCTTTTAATATAAATATCTTACATCATACGCATAGATTATTCAAATTCTTTTGTATAAATAGAGTTGTTTTCAAATTAGTTAGACAAAAGAAAAAGGGATGCAACAAAGTGCATCCCCAAGCTTATTTTTTGTACTGACTCAAATCCAGTTCCGGCATCAGCTCATTGGAAATAATCTCCAGCATCTCCGTTAACTTGTCGTAGTCTTCCGGAGAGAAACGTTTCTTACAGCGATCTACGACTTTCATCAGGTATTCGCTGTTGATGACGTAGTAATCCATGTATTTTTTGGAAGGTACCAGATAGAAAATACGCTGATCCTCTTTGGATTGTTCCTTTTGGATATAACCTTTCTTAATCAGACTGTTCACACGATAGGCAGCATTGGGTGCGGAAATATCCATCATTCTGGCAAACTGCGCAACCGTAGGTTTACCTAAGGCCATAATACATTCCATAGAAAAGGCTTCCACTGTAGTAAGTGTTGCCTCCCGCTGTTCGAAGCGGGAAAAAATCTGCATGTAAAAATGGATGCGTAGTTTCTCGTATACGGATAAAATTGCACGTCCAAGCATAGTAGGACAATCCTCCTGGTTATTTGATGGCAAAGGTTAGCTCTGCAGTAACCGCAGGCTTACCGTCCACAGTAGCGACTGCTTTGGCAACGCCGATGGGACCTTTGCGGCGGATGAGCTCACAGCGAAGCTCCACCACATCTCCCGGTACGACCGGTCGCTTAAAGTGTGCATGCTTTACCCCGCCAAATAACGCCAGTTTGCCGTGATTCTCAGGAAGAGAGAGGACAGCAACCGCACCGGTCTGGGCCAACGCTTCTAAGAGTAGTACCCCCGGCATGATTGGTTCATTGGGGAAATGACCCTGGAAAAAGGGTTCGTCCATAGAGACGCATTTACGACCGACGGCCCATTCCCCCGGGACATAATCCAAAATCCGATCCACGAGAGCAAAGGGATAACGGTGGGGCAGAATTTCTGCAATTTCTGCAGCACTTAATTCACTCATTTCATACTCCTTTATTATGCCTTATTTTTACCGAAAATCAAACATGCATTGTGTCCACCGAAGCCTAAACTGTTGCTTAAGGCATAGGTGAGATCTGCTTCTCGTCCTACCTTCGGCGTGTAATCCAAATCACATTCCGAATCCGGCGTGGTAAGACCGATGGTGGCAGGAATAAATCCGTCTTCGATGGCTTTGATACAGAAGACGGCTTCTACACCGCCGGCCCCGCCTAAGAGATGGCCGGTCATGGATTTGGTGGAGGAGATTGCAATTGTGGATGCGTGGGCGCCAAATACCCGGTGAATGGCCTTGGTTTCACATAAATCATTCATATGAGTGGAGGTTCCGTGTGCATTGATATAATCAATGTCCCCCGGCGTAAGGGATGCGTCTGCAAGAGCTAATTCCATACAGGCTGCGCCTCCTACGCCGCCTTCTGCAGGAGAAGTGATATGGTACGCATCGCAATTGCTGCCATACCCTAAGATTTCTCCGTAGATATGGGCACCACGGTTTTTGGCATGTTCATACTCTTCTAAGACAAGAATTCCGGCACCTTCGCCCATAACGAAGCCACTGCGGTTCTTGTCAAAAGGGATGGATGCCTGGGTAGGGTCCGTGGCATAGGAGAGTGCTTTCATGTTGGAAAAACCACCCATGGCCAATGGGGTGATACAACTTTCGGCGCCACCGCAGACCATCACATCTTCGTAGCCGTCCCGAATGCGATGGAATGCATCCCCGATGGCGTTGCTTCCACCGGCGCAGGCAGTGACCGGACAGGTGCACATTCCTTGTAGACCGTGACTGATGGCGACCCGAGCTGCCGCCATATTGGTAATGGTCATGGGAATGAAGAAGGGGCTTACTTTTTCGAAGCCTCTGGTCTGTCCCTTGGTGTGATTCTCCTCAATGACATCCAGACCGCCGATTCCGCAGGAGATGATGACACCGCAACGGGTAGCATCCCCATGGATGAGTGGGGCTGCGTAGCGTGGCACCTCCTCGGAAGGCTGAATCAGTCCGCTGTCTTCTAGGGCTTCATCCGCCGCTACCATGGCAAGCTGGGTGAATCTGGCCATGTGGCGTAGTTCCCGCTTGTCTAAGAGAGATGTACCGTCAAAATCTTTGACTTCTCCGGCTACCTTCACCTTGAATTCTGTGGTATCGAATGCGGTGATTGGCCCGATGCCGCAGACACCTTTTTTGATGTTTTTCCAACTTTCTTGTACGGTGTTTCCGGTGGGATTTATGGTCCCCAAGCCGGTAATTACAACTTTTCTTTTCATAACATATTCCTCTTACATTCCCATACCGCCATCTACAGAGAGCACCTGGCCGGTGATATAAGAACTGTTTTCGTCTGCTAAAAAAGTGACTGCATGCGCCACGTCTTCCGGTTGTCCCATGCGATTCATAGGAATGGAAGCGGCGATGGATGCTTTGGTGGCATCACTTAGGGATTGTGTCATATCCGTACCGATCCAGCCGGGAGCAACGGCGTTTGCGGTGATGCCTCTGGTAGCCAGCTCCTTGGCACAGCTTTTGGTTAAGCCAATGAGCCCTGCTTTGCTGGCAGCATAATTGGCTTGTCCCGCATTTCCATGGAGCCCTACCACACTTGTAATGTTGATGATACGGCCGTAGCGGGCTTTTAACATGTATTTGGTGGCAGCCTTCGTACAGAGGAAGGCGCCCCGGAGGTTGGTGTTCATCACGGCATCGAAATCCATGGCACTCATGCGAAGCAGCAACGTATCTTTGGTGATGCCTGCATTATTTACAAGGACATCAATCCGTCCGAATGTGGTAATTGCGGCCTCAATCAGTGCTGTTGCGCCTTCTTCGGTGGAGATGTCCCCGGCTAGGGATAGAACCTTACAGTCTGGAGCCGCTTCCTGGCACAAGACCTTGGTTTCCTCGGCGGCTGTGGCATTTCCGGCGTAGCCGATGAGGATGTGATAGCCGGCCCGGGCCAAGGCAACCGCTGTTGCACGACCGATGCCCCGGGAGCCGCCGGTGATGACGGCGACGCGTCCTTCGTTATTCATAGTATGTCCTCCCTTGTTATGCAGCGAATGCGGACAAGAGTGCTTCCACATCCTCTTTGGTTTCTACGGTATGAATGCGGATGGACTCCGCCGGAATGTTACTGTCCTTTAGTATTTTTTTCAGAAAACCGGAGAGGGCTTTGCCCGGGCCGATTTCAATGAAACAATCAAATCCGTCTGCTAACATTTGGCGTAAGTCCTTTTCCATGCGTACCGGGGACTGCACCTGGGCCACCAGTAATTCCGGAATACCATCTTCGGAAGGGGCGGTATCGCCTAAGACGTTGTAGTATACCGGAACCGAAGGCGTATGAAACGGTGTTGTGGCGAATTTCCATTCCAAGGCCTTGCCGGCAGGCTCCATGAATCTGGTATGGAACGGACCGCTGACGGACAGGGGCATGACCCGCTTGGCGCCGCCGGCTTTGGCCAGGGCAGAGGCTTCTTCTACCGCCGCCTGCTCGCCACTGATGACCAGCTGTCCCGGACAGTTATAGTTACAGATAGTAACATACCCCTTAGAAGCGGCCTTGGTGCAGCAGGAGAGCAATGTCTCTTCCTCCAGACCAAGAACGGCGGACATGCCGCAGTCGATATGCTTGGATGCAAGGGCCATGACTTGCCCGCGATAGGCCACCAGGTCAATGGCGGTATCGGTATCGAAGACGTCGGCAGCAGCCAGGGCGGAGTACTCCCCGAGAGAAAGCCCGCAGGTGCCCTCCGGTGCGATGCCACGGTTTTTTAAAATCTTCGTTACGCCACAGGCAAAGGCCACCATGGCAGGCTGGGTGTACTGTGTCTGGGATAATTGATCGTCCGGATTTTCGAAGCAGAGTTCCTTAAGGTCGAAGTCCAAATGTCCTGCATCGAAAGCTTCCCGAAACTCCGGATAGGTATCATACAGGTCTGCGCCCATCCCAACATGTTGGGCACCTTGACCGGCATATAAAAACGCAATTTTCATATTTTTCCTCCCTTCTTCTATGAGATGCCGCAGATACCGGCAAAAATCTGTGTGAGTGGTCGAATGGAAGTGATTTGTCCGCAGGTCTGACCGGCCATTAAGCTTCCGGTCTCGGTATCGCCGTCCAACACAGCGCGGCGAAGACTGCCCAAGGTATACTGTTCCAGTTCTGCAACGGAAGCCCCTTCTTTTTCCCGCTTGACATATTCCTTGGCCATACGGTTCTTTAAGATGCGTACCGGCGTGCCGCCGATGCGGCCGGTGACCATGGCATCGGTGCCTTTTGCCTTGATGATGGCATTCTTGTAATTGGGATGAATGGGGCATTCTTCGCTGGCTAACAGGCAGGTTCCTACCTGAACGCCACAGGCACCAAGGGCGATGGCGGCCCGATACTGCCTGGAATCGGCGATGCCTCCAGCGGCGATTACCGGAACAGATACGGCATCACAGACCTGAGGAACCAGTGTCATGGTGCCCATCTCGCCGATGTGGCCGCCGCTTTCACAACCTTCCGCGATGATGGCATCCGCTCCTTGGGACGCCAGCTTCTTAGCAAGAATCGGGGCAGCAACCACCGGAATGACAAAAATACCGGCGTCCTTGAATGCTTCCATGTATTTTCCCGGATTGCCGGCTCCGGTAGTGACCACCGGAACCGCTTCGGTGCAGACAATCTTGACGAATTCATCAGCTGCCGGATGCATCAGCATAATATTAACGCCGAAGGGGTTATGGGTGAGCCTTCGGCAGATGCGAATCTCCTCCCGGAGTTGCTCCGGTGAGAGACCTCCGGTGGCAATGATGCCAAGGGCTCCGGCGTTGGAGCACGCCGCAGCAAAAGCGCCGTTGGCGATGTTGGCCATGCCGCCTTGCAGGATGGGATATTTGATTCCCAATAGTTCATTGATCATTTTCATATCTTAAATACTCCCCTTGTATGTAATGTAGGCGCCACCCCAGGTTAGTCCGCTTCCGAAGCCTACCAACAATAGATGGGCACCGGAGCTCAGGCGACCGGCCGCTTCCAACTCGGCAATGGCCAGCGGAATGGAAGCAGCAGAGGTGTTGCCTAAGTGATCCATATTCTTGTAGAACTTCTCGGCCGGAGCCTTCATTTTGCGGACGCAGTGGTCGATGATGCGGGCATTGGCCTGGTGGCAGATCACATAGTCCACATCTTCCCATTGGATAGCTTCTTCCTGCATCAGACGTTGGATGCAGCGTTGCATGGCATCTACCGCGAACCGAAAGACTGCCTTGCCGTCCATAGATAAAGCCACAGGAGTTCCGGCGTGACTGACACCACCGCAGGTAATCTCCGTGCCACCCCTTGCGCCTAGGAAGGAACGGTATGGAGCCTGTGTTGACTTCTTATAAATCGCTGCAGCACCACCGTCTCCGAAGAGGACGCAGGTGCTGCGATCCGTCATATCGGTGATGCGGGAAAGCTGCTCTACACCAAGTACCAGTCCGTAGTCCCGGTCACTGTTGTCCAAGAATCCCCGGGCAACTTCGGTAGCATAGAGGAACCCTGCGCAGGCGCCATTTATGTCCAACGCCGGAATCTCTTCCGATAGGCCCAGCTCGTGTTGCAGCATACAGGCCAGAGAAGGGGTTACGTAGTCGGAGGTAATGGTGGCGCAGACTACACATCCAATCTGGTCAGGTGTGATGCCGGCTTTTTGGATGGCTTGTTTGGCAGCCGCAACGGCCATGGTGAAGTTACTCTCTTCCCCGGTGCAAAAATAGCGGGAGCGAATTCCGGTACGTGCGGTAATCCATTCATCCGAGGTATCTACGGTACGGGCCAAATCCCGGTTGGTAAAAGATTTCGTGGGAAGTCCCATGCCGCAGGCAATCAGTTCCAAATTTGTCATGTCCGTCCTCTTTTCTTATCCAATCTTGCGGAACTTCTGATGACGATCGTTCACAAGTTCCGTAGCGTTTTTCTTTGTTAGTTCTCCTAAGTGCCGTTGCAGAGAATGGTCTAAGGTCTGGTAGAGCTCCTTGGGATTGGTCTGGGCACCGCCCATGGGTTCCGGAATAATCTCGTCGATGATGCCGGCTTCGAAGAGATCTTCGGCGGTGAGTTTCATTATGCTGCAGGCTTCTTTGCGACGGGAGGCGTCCTTCCAGAGGATACTGGCAAATCCTTCCGGCGAGAGCACGGAATAAACGGCATTTTCCAGCATGAGCATCCGGTTGGCTACGCTTAGGGCAAGAGCACCGCCGGAATTGCCTTCCCCGGTGACTACGGTAATTACCGGTACGCTAAGATGGCTCATGGCCGCTAAGTTCCTGGCAATGGCCTCTCCCTGCCCATGTTCTTCGGCTTCCATACCCGGATATGCTCCCGGCGTATCAATGAAGGTGATAATCGGGCGGTGGAATTTCTCTGCTTGCTGCATGAGGCGAAGCGCCTTCCGATATCCTTCCGGACATGGCATGCCGAAGTTGTAGCAGATGTTTTCTTCCGCCGTATGCCCCTTCCGATGGCCGATAACTGTTACCGGTGTCTTGTGGTAGAGGGCGATGCCGCCATAGATGCTGCGGTCTTCATCGTAGAGATGGTCCCCTTTTTGCTCGAAGAAGTCTGTGAATAGGGCATTGATAAAATCTTCTACGTGAGGACGGGTGGCGTACCGGGCCAAATAGACCTTGTCCTCCGGGGGAAGATTGCGACACTGGGATAACAGGTCATGTCGAATGGCCTTCAAGCGGACAATCTGGGCGCGGTGGTCTTTGTAATCCTTCTGATCCTTGCTCTGCAAGTCACCACAACGTTCTTTCTCTGATAATCCGGCGACTTCACAGGCGGCCTGCTGTTCTAAGGCTTCCAATTTCTTTTCAATGTTTTCTGTTTGTTCGAGAATCTGCCGTATCATATCCGTGTAAATCCTCCTGCAACCAAAGATTTTTTTTGATTGTGCAAGCGTAACAGCCCAATGATGGTGCTTCGCATTTCGCTTCGTGGAACGATGCGGTCCACAAATCCGTGATTCTCCAGGTATTCGCTACGCTGGAATCCTTTCGGCAGCTTCTTGCCGATGGTCTGCTCAATCACCCTTGGACCTGCAAATCCCACCAGAGCATTGGGCTCCGCCAAGGTGATGTCTCCTAGCGTGGCGAAGCTTGCGGTAACACCACCTGTGGTAGGGTGTGTGAGGAAACTAATATAGAGCCCGCCGCGACGGGAAAACTCCTCGATGGCATCTGCAGTCTTGGCCATCTGCATAAGAGAGAAGATGCCTTCCTGCATCCTGGCTCCGCCACTGGCGGAAAAGATGATCAGCGGCCGCCGATACTTAGTGGCATATTCAATGGCGCTGGTGACCTTCTCGCCTACGATGGAACTCATGCTTCCCATGAAAAAACGGCTGTCTAGTACAATGACTACGGCAGGGAATCCGCCGATGGTTCCGGTGACAGTGATCGCTGCTTCCGACAGGCCGGTTTTTTCTTCCTGATGGGCGAGCTTCTCCCGATATCCCGGGAAGTGTAGCGGATCTTTGGCGGTCATTTTTTTATTCAATTCCTTCATGCTGCCTTTATCCATAAGAATGGACAAGCGATAACCTGCCGCGATGGCCTTGTAGCTGCCGCAGATGGGGCACACGTAGTAGTGATCTTCCCACTGGGAGGCAAGGGATCGACGGTTGCAGGCTTTGCAAGGGATAAAGACAGTATCCGTGTAAGTCTTCATCATCTGATTCCTTTCTACAAAGAAACCTGCCGACGTTGGCGTTGCGTTCCGGTGCCGGCAGGTTAGAAAGCTTTGTTATGCCTGATGCTTCGCAATGTGATCTAGGATATCCTGTACGGTCTTTAGATTCGCAACTTCTTCATCAGGGATGGAAATGCCGGTTTCTTCTTCGATGGCCATATGCAGTTCCACAATACTTAAAGAATCTGCCTCCAGGTCATCGATTAAGGAAGCTTCCGGTGTTACCTTGTCGGCATCGCATGCAAGGGTGTCAACAATCAGGTCCTTGAGTGCTTCAAAATCCATAGTGTACCTCCTTCCGTTGGTTTGATTTTTAATTCAAAACATTTAGTTAAAAAGATTTAATTAAAAATCTTGAGCATAATAATTACACACATCGAAAGAAGTGTCAATAAAAACTATAAAATTCATCATGTGGGGAATAAAAATAGACAAAAAAATACATCGCCGAGGGAAGGCGATGTACTAAAAAGGGGGGTATAAGACAGACACACAAGGGGGGATATGCCTGTCCTAAGGAGAAAATAACAAACTAAAAAAGTGATTTCTTGTTCGTTTACTGGAAGATATTATCATGTGTATACAATCCGGTCTTGCCATATCTTTTTTAAAAGTAGCCAAATCTTGCAGAGAAGATGATTGTTGTAGTTAAACCACAAAATGTAGTATGATGAGGATAGAAAAGAAATCCCATGATAACTGGGATTTGAATGGGTGGAATAGGAGATTTTTTGATATGGACTTTATGATGGCATTTGACGTGATTGTATTACTGCTTGGAGCATATCTTGTGTATTGCGCGGTGGTAATGAAGAAGGACGGAACCGTTCCAAGTTCCATTGTACCGGCGCAGTCTATGCAGAATTGCCGTGATCCGAAGGGGTATGCCAAGTATTTGTTTCCGTGGGTATGCGCATTTGCGGTAGGAAGCCTGGTGTTCGGAGGCATTTCTCTCGGATTGGATTTACATGTTTTGGATTTGGGCGAAGCCTATGCCAAGATTAATGTCGTAGTAATTGTGATGTTTCTTCTTCTATGGGGACTATTCTCCTATGCACTGCGTAAGGGGCATTCGAAGTTTTTCTAAAAGGGGGCGTTGCTATGGCAACAAAAAGAAAAATTAAGAACTGGGGACAGGTTGGAATCCTTGCAATCGTATTGACTGCATTTGTAATCCTCATGAGCTTCGGACTGGTATTGCGGGATTACCGCTTGGAGAATACCGGCAACGGCATTCACTGGGTATCCAAGTACCCGGTACCAACGGTGGGCAACCTTACCGTGCGCTCCGATGAACCGGGGAAGATTGAGATGTCTACCCGAGAAGTCGCCGGCGTCGGCGGGTACGAATTCCGGGTTTCCCGATTCAAGAATATGTGGTTCTCTAAGACCTATCGAACCACTAAGACCACCAAGGAACTTGGTATGATGCCGGAGGGCAAGACCTATTATGTGCAGGTGCGGGGCTACAAGCAAAACGATGCAGGCCGAACGGTTTTCGGACAATACAGCACGACACGGAATGTGACCATTCGCAAGCACGTGCCGCAATTACAATTAGACTAAAAGCAAACTTCCCGGGAGGAATCCTCTCGGGAAGTTCTTTTTTTATTCGGTCATCTTGTTGATGAAATTGGATTTGAATTTGGAGTAAACAATCTTCTGGCTGCTGTAGAGACCGAAGTATCCGGAGACCACGTAGCTGAAGGCAATGGCCAACAGGAAGAAATTGGCTCCATCGAATCCGAAGAGCTCTAAGCAGATCAAAAACGCGGTGATTGGGCTGTTGGTGACCCCGCAGAACATAGCACCCATACCGATGGCCGCACACATGGATGGAGAGATGCCTGCCAACTGTCCGAAGAGGCAACCGAAGGATGCTCCGATATAGAAGGTTGGTACGATTTCACCGCCTTTGTAACCTGCTGCGATACAGATGGATGTCACTACAATCTTTAGCAGAAAGGCGTAAGGAACGGTTTCGCCGCTGATGCAGCCGGCGATGACAGCAGTTCCTGCACCGTTGAAGTCCTGATTTCCAATCAGCAGGGAGATGACAAGCATCAGCGTACCGCCAATCAGTGCCCGCAGATAGCGGTTCTTTAAGTACTTCTTGGCAAGGCCGCTGGTCTTGTGCAGGCTGACACAGAAGAGAATGGACACCAGGCCACAGAGGCTGGCCAACAGGGCAATCTTTAGACCGCTTACAAAGTTGAACTTGGAATACTCCATAATCTCATAGAAGGGAGCCGGTGCACCCAACCGGGCGGCCACATACCGGGCGGTTAAGGATGCAATGGTACACGGAAGCAATGCCGCATAATGCATGATGCCTACAGAGACCACTTCCATGGAGAAGATGGCTGCCGCAAACGGGGTACCGAAGAGGGCGGAGAACACCGCACTCATACCTACCATAACCATAGTTTTTTTATCCCGGTCATTAAAGCGAAGCAAGCGCCCAACGGAATAACCGAGGCTGCCACCGACCTGTAAGGCTGCACCTTCTCGACCGACGGATGCACCGCACAGATGGGAAAAAATCGTAGAGATAAAAATCAGAACCGACATCCGGAGTGGGATTCGCTCGTCGGAATGAATGGATGCAATGACCACGTTGGTTCCGCCGTCATTCTCATAGCCGCAAACCTTATATAGAAGGGCAATGAGGATGGCGCCTATGGGCAAGAGAAAACGAATGGCAGGATGGGCCAATCGCAAATCTGTGACATAAGAGATTCCATGATGGAACATGGCACCCACCACGCCTAGAGCTAATCCAACGATAAAGGAGAATAGAATCCAACGAAGGGTGGATAAGAAACGCTCCTCGTTATGTTTGATTTTGTGACGGATATAACTCTCTTCCGAATTCATACTGATAACTCCCTCCACGAAAAAACGCACTACAGATTCACATCAAATGTAGCACTCCTGCCTTCTTTTTTACAAGCCCCCAATGTGGTAGAATAGGTGGCGAGAGAGTGCTTTTTTATTTGTTGTATGAAGAAAGAATAACAAATAGTAGGAGGGAGTCATTTATGAATCCAGTATATGAAAAGCTTGAGAGATGTTTACAGAGTGTCCGCGCGAAGGTGGATTTCGTTCCGGAGATTGGATTGGTGTTAGGATCCGGATTGGGAGATTACGGCGAACAGATTCGCGTGGAAGCAACTGTTGATTACAAAGATATTGAGGGATTTCCGGTTTCTACCGCACCGGGCCACAAGGGCAGATTCCTCTTTGGTTATGTGAATGATGTGCCGGTTGTGTGCATGCAGGGACGTGTACATTTTTACGAAGGCTATGAGATGTCTGACGTGGTACTTCCGATTCGTTTGATGAAGTTACTTGGTGCCAAGGTCTTATTCCTGACCAATGCTGCAGGTGGTGTGAAGACCGGATTCCATGCGGGCGATTTGATGTTAATTACCGACCAGAACGCAGCATTCATGCCGTCTCCACTGACCGGTCCGAATATCGATGAGTTCGGTGTTCGCTTCCCGGATATGAGCCATATCTATGATTTGGAACTCCAGCAGATGGTACGTAAGTGCGCAGCCGAGATGAACATTCATCTTCAGGAAGGCGTATATTTCCAGTTGAAGGGACCGAACTATGAGACTCCGGCAGAGGTGAACATGGTACGTACCCTTGGCGGAGATGCCGTTGGTATGAGTACCGCCGTTGAGGCAATCGCAGCGAACCATATGGGTATGAAGATTGTTGGTATTTCCTGTATTTCCAACATGGCAGCCGGAATTTCCGCAAATCCGTTATCCGAGGAAGAGGTGATTGAGGCCGGCAAGAGCGTATCCAAGACCTTTACCGAGCTGGTAACCCGCACCATCGGTGAGATTCACAAAAGCCTGTAATTGCAAGTATCGTGGGGAATCCACACTTGAATAAGTAGTTTTACTCATTTATAATTAGGAAGTTAGCGATGTACTAACCCCAGTTTCTTCAGAAAGGAGAAGTTGCTATGACAGCATTTTTGGGAAGTTTCTTACAGTATTTAATTATCATGATTATTTTAATCGTGGTAGCCGTTCTCGGTGCCAAGATTGGAATCGCTCTTCGCAAGAGTAAGGATGCGAAGGCAGCCACGGCAGAAGCTGTGGTATCTGAGGCTTCTTCCTCAGAGGAAAATAGATAAAGTTTGGAGGAATCATTACTCATGAAAAACGGAGTAAACGAACTGCGTAGAAGCTATTTGCAGTTTTTTGAGAGCAAAGACCACTTGGCAATGAAGAGTTTTTCTCTCGTACCGCACAATGACAACAGTTTACTTTTGATCAATGCCGGTATGGCACCTTTGAAGCCATACTTCACCGGCCAGGAAATTCCACCTCGCCGCAGAGTTACTACCTGCCAGAAGTGTATCCGTACCGGTGATATCGAGAATGTTGGTAAGACCGCACGTCACCTGACATTCTTCGAGATGCTTGGTAACTTCTCTTTCGGAGATTACTTCAAGCATGAGGCAATTGCCTGGTCCTGGGAATTCTTAACGGAAGTGCTCGGATTGGATCCGGACCGTCTGTATCCGTCTATTTACGGAGAGGACGATGAGGCTTTCGAGATTTGGACCAAGGAAGTTGGCGTTGCGCCGGAGCGTATTACCCGTTTTTACCGTGATCCGGTAACCGGTGAGTGTGATAACTTCTGGGAGCACGGAGCAGGACCTTGCGGACCTTGTTCCGAGATCTACTATGATCGTGGAGAGAAGTACGGATGTGGCAAGCCGGATTGTAAGGTTGGTTGCGATTGCGACCGCTTTATGGAGGTTTGGAACAACGTATTCACCCAGTTCAACGGTGACGGTCATGGCGGATATGAAGAGTTAGAGAACAAGAACATCGATACCGGTATGGGTCTGGAGCGTCTGGCTGTTGTTATGCAGGACGTAGATTCCGTATTCGATATTGATACCATGAAGGAAATCCGCGATAAGGTATGCGAGTTGTCCGGCAAGACCTACCAGGTGGACGCTCTGGATGACGTATCCATTCGTTTGATTACCGATCATATTCGTTCCGCAACATTCATGATTTCCGACGGTATCCGTCCGGGTACTGCAGGTCGTGAGTATGTACTTCGTCGTATCATTCGTCGTGCAGCACGTCACGGACGTATGCTTGGCATTGACGGATTATTCATGGCTCGTTTGTCTGAGGTTGTCATCAACAACTCCAAGGATGGTTATCCGGAGTTGGAAGAGAAGAAGGAATTCATCTTCAAGACCTTGAACGGCGAGGAAGAGCGCTTCAACCGTACCTTGGATAAGGGACTTGAGAAGTTGGCTGAGATGGAAGCTGAGATGGAAGCAGCAGGCTCCAAGGAATTATCCGGTGAGAATGCGTTCATGCTTTATGATACCTTCGGATTCCCGGTAGATTTGACTGCCGAGATTTTGGAAGAGAAGGGATATTCCTATGATGCAGCAGGCTTCGAGAAGTGCATGCAGCATCAGAAAGAGACCGCACGTGGGGCCCGTAAGGAGACTAACTACATGGGTGCAGACGCTACGGTTTACAATGAGATTCCTACCGATTACGTAAGTACCTTCGATGGTTATGATAAGACCACCGCTGAGGAAGTGATGCGTGATTTGGTTGTCTTCGGTGAGGATGGCGGTGAATTAACCGACGCCTTGGCTGAGGGTGATAAGGGTGCAATTATTGCCGAGACCACTCCATTCTATGCAACCATGGGTGGACAGCAGGGTGATCACGGTGTGATTACTTGTGGCGATGGTGTATTCGTTGTTGAGGATACCATCAAGGTTGTAGGTAACAAGATTGCACATGTCGGATATGTAAAGAGCGGTATGTTACAGAAGGGCAAGAGCGCTTCCTTCGAGGTTGACGCAGCACTTCGTGCAGCTACCTGCAAGAACCATTCCGCAACCCACTTGCTGCAGAAGGCACTTCGTGAAGTATTGGGCGCTCATGTAGAGCAGGCAGGTTCCTATCAGGATGCCACCCGTACCCGTTTCGATTTCTCTCATGACAAGGCTATGACCACAGAGGAGATTGAGCGTGTAGAGGCTATGGTGAACGAGCAGATTGCCAAGGCTCTTCCGGTTGAGACCGCTGTTATGAGCATCGATGAGGCTCGTAAGTCCGGTGCAATGGCACTCTTCGGCGAGAAGTACGGCGAAGAAGTTCGTGTGGTTACCATGGGTGAGTTCTCTAAGGAATTGTGCGGTGGTACACACGTAGCCAATACAGCTGATATCGGAACCTTCAAGATTGTTTCCGAGTCCGGTGTTGCCGGTGGAACTCGTCGTATCGAGGCCATTACCGGTGCCAATGTAATCGCTTATTACAAGGAGATTGAGGCAGAGTTGAACCGTGCAGCTGCTGTTGCGAAGACGAATCCGAAGTCCCTTGCTGAGAAGATTGAGTCCATGCAGAAGGAGATGAAGGCATTAGCTTCCGAGCTTGAGTCCATGAAGGCCAAGGCTGCTCATGAGGCACTTGGTGATGCTGCTTCTGATATGGAAGATGTGAAGGGTGTGAACCTGATCACCAAGGCTCTGTCCGGTGTGGATATGAACGGACTTCGTGACTTGGGTGATGAGCTGAAGGCTTCTGTTGGAGAGAAGGGCGTTATCGTTCTTGCTTCCGAGGCTGATGGCAAGGTATCCTTGATGGTTATGGTAACCGATGGTGCAATCGCAGCCGGCGCTCATGCAGGCAACTTAATTAAGGCAATTGCTCCGAAGGTTGGCGGAGGCGGCGGTGGCCGTCCGAATATGGCTCAGGCCGGCGGCAAGAACCCGGCAGGCATCGCAGATGCACTTGCTGAGGCGAAGGCTGTTCTTGAGACCATGGTATAAGTTGAATGATTAGCGGGGAACCAATTTAGGTTCCCTGCTTTTTTGAAAGGATGTATATGTCGGAACAAGTTGTTGAGAATAAGATGGGAACCATGCCCATTGGTAAGTTACTGGTGAACATGTCCACCCCGATGATGATTTCCATGCTGGTACAGGCACTGTACAACATTGTGGATAGTATCTTCGTGGCCATGATTGAAGAGGATGCCCTGACCGCGGTGTCATTGGCCTTCCCGATTCAGAACCTGATGATTGCCTTTGCCATGGGTACCGCCGTCGGTATGAACGCTCTGGTATCCCGTCATTTAGGTGAAAAGAATTTTGATCGTGCCAATCGAGTCGCCGTGAACGGTATCTGGTTGGCACTGTTTACTGCTATCGTATTCTGTGTGGGAATCAGTCTGACGACAGACCGTTTTTTTCACTTGCTGACACAGGACGCGCAGATTATTACCTACGGAACCACTTATTTGCATATCATCGGTTGGTTGTGCTTCGGTGTATTTTTCCAGGTGGTATTTGAAAAATTACTCCAGGCCACCGGCAAGACCTTCTATTCCATGATTACCCAGATTGTAGGTGCGGTGATTAACGTCATCTTAGATCCGATGTTGATCTTCGGTATCGGACCGTTCCCGAAAATGGGGGTTGCCGGTGCGGCAATTGCAACGATTTTCGGACAGACCGTAGGTACGATTCTGGCTATCTATTTCAACATTCATTTTAATAAGGAATTGCATCTGGATATGCGCAAGTATCGCCTCAGCGGTGAGATTGTAGGCCATATCTATTCCATTGGTGCGCCTTCCATCGTCATGGTGGCCATCGGTTCGATTATGAATTTTGGCTTGAACAAAATCCTTCTGTGGGTATCCGGCTCGACAGCGGCTGCGGTATTCGGCGTGTACTTTAAGCTCCAGAGCTTTATCTTCATGCCGATTTTCGGTTTGAATAACGGTATGATTCCGATTGTTGCCTACAATTACGGTGCAGCCAAGCCGGACCGCATCAAGCGAACCATTTTCCTTGCAGGAAGGGCAGCAGTGATGATTATGGCAGTGGGAACGGTGCTGTTTTGGGTGTTCCCGAAGTTCTTCTTAGGACTGTTTTCTGCTTCCGAGAATATGATGGCCATGGGCGTGGTGGCCCTTCGTATCATCAGCATTCATTTTATGATTGCAGGAGTTTCCATTATTTGCTCCTCTGCCTTGCAGGCCTTGGGACATGGATTCTTCAGTATGATTACCTCCATTGTCCGCCAGCTGGTGGTGTTGCTTCCGGCAGCATTCGTATTAGCCCTGATCGGCGGCATCAACGCGGTATGGTGGGCCTTCCCGATTTCCGAGGTATTCTCATTGATTTTGGCTTTTAGCTTCTTGCGCTTTGTGATGGGCAGAGATATCCAGCCTCTGTATCAAAAAACTGAGGAACAGCAGGATTAAGGGTTTACAAAACGCCGGCTTTTGTGATACTTTTTTTATGGCAATTCGCTAACTTGATTTTAAATGAAAGGAGAGCAGCTATGGATAAATGTGACAGTCACAGTCGATTATGTTGCGACGAGACATTTACAGAATATACAGTAGCTGCTCTTTTTGTATAGAACAGCTCTGTTTTGATGGTAAGTGCCATCGTCTACCAATCTATGCAATCGACTCCGTGACTTTGTTTATGCTATGGTTCGTGGGAAACTATGGAAACAAAGGAATTATTGGAGGATAGCAAACTCCGGGAAATTATTGATATTTTGCGTTCCGACGAAAATGCGGAACAGCTAATGGAAGCCCTCGACGATTATCATGAGAATGATATTGCGGAGGCTTATGAGGCGTTGGACAAGGAAGACCGTCAGCGACTGTTTGGAATCCTTGGTGCGGAGCGCCTGTCCGAGATTTTCCCTTACATTGAGGATGTAGGAGAGTACTTGTCCGAGATTACGCCGGAGCAGGCGGCTGACGTCTTGGAGAACATGGATGCCGATGACGCGGTAGATGCGTTGGAAGACATCGAGGACGAAGAGCAGAGAGAGAAGCTGATTGGCCTCATGGAGGCAGAGGCTTCCGCGGATGTCCGCTTGATTAATTCCTACGATGAGGATGAAATCGGTAGCATGATGACCACCAATTTCATCGTGATCGAAGAGGATTACTCCGTGAAGCAGGCCATGCGTGCCTTAATCTCCCAGTCCCAGGAGAACGACAATATCAACACCATCTATGTGGAGGATAAGGACAAAAAGTATTGTGGTGCCATTGAGCTACGCGACTTGATCTTAGCCAGAGCAGGTTCTCCGTTAGAGGATATTATCTCTCATAGTTATCCGAGTATTGATGCGAAGGAGAGCATCTCTGAGAGCATTGAGATGTTGAAGGACTACGCGGAGGATTCCATTCCGGTTCTGAATGAGAACAAAGAGATCATCGGTGTTATCACATCCCAGGACATCATCGAAGCGGTCGATGATGAGATGGGTGAAGATTACGCACGATTGGCAGGTTTGACCGCAGAAGAGGATTTGAACGAGAGCCTGCCGGAGAGTATCCGTAAGCGCATTCCTTGGCTGTTGTTACTGCTGGGCTTAGGACTTGCAACCAGCTCTGTAATCGGTATTTTTGATAAGGTGGTGGCATCCGTTGCCATTGTGGTGGTGTTCCAGTCCTTGATTCTGGATATGGCCGGTAATGTAGGAACCCAGTCCCTTGCGGTAACCATTCGTGTCTTAATGGATGAGGAAATCTCCGGATTGGAGAAGTTCAAGTTCGTATTGAAGGAGATGCGTGTGGGCGGTACCAATGGTTTGATCTTGGGATGTCTGGCATTTGTTTTTGTTGCATTATATCTGCATGGATTGAAGGGATTTGTGTGGGTAGCGGCCTTCCGAATCTCCGGAATTGTGGGATTTTCCCTGTTCATTGCCATGATTGTATCCAGTTTCATCGGAACCATTATTCCAATCTTTTTCCATAAGATTAAGGTGGATCCGGCAGTGGCCAGCGGGCCGCTTATCACCACAGTCAACGACCTGGTAGCAGTGGTTACATATTATGGATTGGCGGGACTTTTGTTGGTTGGAAGAATTTAAGTAAGGAAGGGGTTTTTATGGTACGTATTTTATCGGACAGCACATGTGATTTGTCACCGGAGTTGGTGGAACGTTATGGAATCGGCATCATTCCGTTGTATGTGCATCTGGAAAACAAGGAATATCGGGATGGCGTGGACATCGATCCTTTGAAAATTTTCGATTGGTCGGATGCCAATGGAATGACTCCGAAGACGGCAGCGCCAAGTGTTGGAGATATGGAAGATTTCTTGGATGCAGAGTCCGGGGATGAGTACATTGTGTTTACCATTTCTTCTTCCATGTCGGCCTCGTTTAACAATGCAAGATTGGCCGGGGTAGATTTGGATATGGAAGAGCGGGTGCATGTGATAGATTCCGCGAACCTGTCTACCGGTATCGGATTGCAGGTGTTGTATGCGGCGGAATTGGCTGCAGAAGGCAAGTCTGCAGCGGAGATTGTTGCGGCGGTTGAGGCCATTAAGCCTCGGGTGCGGGCAAGCTTTGTGATTGATACCTTAGTGTATTTACACCGTGGAGGCAGATGCTCAGGATTGGCAGCGCTCCTTGGATCTGCCCTGAAGCTGCATCCGCGGATTGCCGTTGCGGATGGTGCAATGCATCCGGAGCAGAAGTACCGCGGTCGAGATGCCAAGTATGTGATGGATTACGTAAAAGATATGGAGGCAGACCTGTTGGCGGCGAATCCGAAGCGGGTCTTTATTACCCATTCCCATTGCAATCCCGAGGTGGTAGCCCAGGTGCGAAGCTACTTAGAAGGGCTGCATCACTTTGATGAAATCTTAGAGACCTACGCCGGCTCTGTAGTATCCAGCCACTGCGGCCCTGGAACCCTAGGCGTTCTTTTCATCGCAGAATAAAGTTAGTTACGGCATAAAAATTTGAGACACTTCCACCCATATTTTCCCGCGAGGTCGCTTGCGCTATCGGTTCGAGCGTAGCGGTACATAAGCTCATTTCATTCGCTAAGTACCGACCCTCTCACAGACTCGCTACGGAAAATAGGGTGGAAGTGTCTCTTTTTTTATGCCTTACTTACCGAAGCATAGATATTTGACGAGCGTCAAATAACAAGATATAATGATTATAAGGTATTTGACGAGCGTCAAAGAAAGAGAACAATATGGAAACAAGAGTTGTTAGAGAGAAACAAGATTTAACATATTTGAAGTGGTCGCATGTGCGCAATTCCAGCGGTACGGCTGGAACGTTTTTGAAATCAGAGGAAGCGCGCGATGGGAAGAAGATTTACTACAAGCTTTCGAATTTTGATTTGGAGCAGGGTGTTGTAGGGCATGAATGCATCAATGAGATTATTGTGGATCGGCTTCTTACGCTACTTCAGGTAGAACATCTGCATTATGAGTTGATTCATGCGGACATTGAGGTGGAAGGCCGAGTGTACGAGACCTGGTTGTGCGCTTCCGAAGATTTTAAGGAGCGGGGAGAGAATAAAATCGCATTGGATGATTACTATCGTTGGGATGCGCAGCCAGGTGAGTCGCACTATGATTTTTGCGTACGGCATGGATGGAAGAACTATGTAGATCAGATGCTTGCAGTGGATTTTTTGATTATGAATCGTGACCGGCATGGGGCGAATATCGAGGTGCTTCGTAATACAAGAAAACGTACGCTACGGTTGGCTCCCTTATTTGATCATGGGCTTTCGTTGATTTTTACCTGCACAGATGAAGCTGATGTTAAGAAGTACGATATCTTAGAGGATAAGCGTTGCCTGAACTTCGTTGGTGGGTTTTCTTGCTATGAGAATTTGTCTTTTATCAAGAAGAAAAGCAGCGTGTTGCAAGGAGGATTAACTCCGGCAAGCAGGGAAGTACTATTTGCCGACTTGGATGGCATCCTCCCGGATTGTTTTTTTGATACGATTTGGAAAATGATTTACAAGAGGTATCAGATATATGAAGGCTTATGATATTTATGACCAGGAATTAGAACGTAGCCTGGGTACGCTTTTATACTATGAGAAAAGTAAGACCTTTGTGGTCGAGGTGATGGATGACTTAGATGAATGGACGGCGCCACTGTTATTTACCCCTTTTGTGAAGCGTGGAATTTATAGTATATGCCGCGAAGCTTCTTATGACTGGGTCAAGGAGCGCGTCATCCCAACTGGTCGTCAGAATATCGGCAGCATTTTATCCAACCATCATCTGAAGAAATATGATGAGATGAAATTGTTGGAATTATCACAAGGAATCTGCTCGCAGGATAGTTGCTGCATTCGGAAGTTGCAGGAATTGCCGGCGTATGTGCAAGTGCGAGCATCCCATCATGTGCGTGACGTCGTAGCGCTTGGAGGACGGGCACTTCTTGTGATGTTTATGGATGGGAGCACGCGGCGAATCGACTTGCTGCAATATGATAGCTCTGTGATTCGGGATATTGCGAAGATTACTGACCATGAGCATGTTTTTCGCTCCGTCGAAGTCGGTGCCGGTGGTCATTTTATCACGTTTAACAATTCCATCGACATACAGGCAGAGCTGCTCTATACCTTGGGTGAGGAGATTCCGTTTTCTGCCGAAGACTTATACTTTTTGATTGAGCGAAATGTTTTGGATACAACAGAAGCTTGCGATTATCTGGCATGCTCCAGGCAGAATTTGAATTACCTGGTAAAGAACGAGCAGATTCAACCGGTGAAGACATCCGGAAACGGGAACTTGTATTTGCGGGGCGAGTTACAGAAGAATAAATGGTAAAGGGACGATTGAAAACCAATCGTCCCCTTTTTTTACTTACCCATGTATTTCTCTTCGCAATACTTGCAACGATATACTTCGTTTTCTTCATCGGTCAGGATGAAAATCTGGTCCAACTCCTGCTCGATGGAACTGATGCAACGTGGATTCTGACAACGAATCACGTTCTTTACTTCCTTCGGAAGGGAGAGCGGCCGTTTTTCCACAATCTCATCGTTGTGAATGATATTGACCGTAATGTTGTGATCAATGTAGCCTAAGATATCCAAATCGATCGCATCTACCGGGCATTCAATCTTGATGATGTCCTTGTAGCCCATCTTGTTACTCTTGGCATTCATAATCATCGCTGTAGTGCAGTGATCCAACTGACCAAGCTTCAGGTAATCGTAAATCTTCATGCTCATGCCGGCCTGGATGTGATCCAGCACGTATCCTTCATGAATTCCACTGATATTTAACATACGCTCACCTCCAAAAGAGTTAAGATCAAAGCCATACGCACATATACGCCGTTCTGTGCCTGCTTGAAGTACATGGCACGTGGGTCATCGTCCACTTCCACGGAGATCTCATTGACACGTGGCAATGGATGCAGCACCATCATATCTTTTTTCGCAATATCCATTTTTGCCTTGTCCAAGATATAGAAGTCCTTCATACGCAGGTAGTCTTCCTCGTTGAAGAAGCGCTCACGCTGTACACGGGTCATGTAGAGAATATCCAACTCCGGCATCGCATCTTCCAAACGCTCAACCTCTACGTACGGAATGTTGTTTTTCTCCAACACATCTTCACGAATATAACTTGGAACTTTGAGTTCATCCGGTGAAATCAATACGAACTTAATATTAGGATAACGCACCAACGCGTTAATCAAAGAATGGACGGTACGTCCGAACTTCAGATCGCCACATAATCCAATGGTTAATTCCTGAATGGAACCACGGAGGGCACGAATGGTATATAAATCAGTTAATGTCTGGGTTGGATGTTGATGACCACCGTCACCGGCGTTGATGACAGGAATCAAAGAACGGGAAGAAGCAACTAACGGAGCACCTTCCTTGGGATGACGCATCGCACAAATGTCTGCGTAACTACTAATAACACGAATGGTATCGGAAACACTTTCGCCCTTAGCGGCGGATGAAGAATCAGCACTTTGGAAACCTAAAACATTGCCTCCAAGATTTAACATGGCTGCTTCAAAACTCAAACGGGTACGGGTACTTGGCTCATAGAAACATGTGGCTAGCTTCTTGCCTTCACATGCATGAGCATACTTGGATGGATTCATTTCGATGTCGTAGGCCAGATCCATGAGGTCATCTAGCTCAGACACGGAAAAATCCATGGGACTCATTAAATGTCGCATGTTTTCCTCCTATTAGGAACTTTCTTTTTTTACACTGCATACATCATATATGACAGGGGGTGAAAATTCAATGGAAAAATGACGCAGGAACTCCGTCCCCCTGAGTCAAAAAAATGGTATAATAGAGCGAATTATAAATTGGAGGACGTTTGTCTTGAAGAATATAAAAGGTTTATTGGAAAGATTAGATTACACCGTCGTTCAGGGAAGCCTGGATGGGGATATTACCGAGTTGGTATATGACTCTAGAAAAGTAACGAAGGACTGCATCTTCGTATGTATGAAGGGTGCGACCTTCGATAGCCACAGCGTTGCTGCCGATGTAGTAGCAAACGGCGCTAAGGTGTTGGTGGTAGAAGCGGACGTAGAGGTTCCTGCAGATGTAACTGTGGTAAAAGTTGCTGACACCCGCGAAGCCTTAGCAATGTTGTCTGCCGCATACTTCGATTATCCGGGAGATACCCTGAAGGTCATCGGAATCACCGGAACCAAGGGTAAGACCACAACCACTTATATGGTGAAGGCAATCCTTGAGAATGCCGGCTACAAGGTAGGTTTGATTGGAACCGTTGAGACCATCATCGGTGAGGAGCACATTCCGGCGTTGAATACCACACCGGAGAGCTACATCGTTCAGGAAAGCTTCGCAAAAATGCTATCGGCCGGATGCGATGTCTGCGTCATGGAAGTATCTTCCCAGGGCCTGATGATGCACCGTGTAGATGGTTTCACCTTCGAGATTGGCATCTTTACCAACATCGAGCCGGACCACATCGGTCCTAACGAGCATAAGGACTTCGACGACTACCTTCATTGCAAGAGTCTGCTTTTCAAGAAGTGTAAGAAGGGCATCTTCAATAAGGATGACGAGCACTTAGAGCAGATTCTCGAAGGTCATACCTGCGAAGTGGAGACCTATGGATTCGCCCAGGATGCCAACTTCTATGCAGACAATATGGAGCTGATTCATAAGCCGGGCTACCTTGGCGTTGCTTATGATGTGAAGGGCTTGGAGAATTTCCATGTGGAGATTCCGGTACCGGGACGTTTCTCCGTGTACAATTCCCTTACCGCTATTGCTATCTGCCACCACTTCAATGTAACAGTGGAGAATATGCAGAAGGCACTTGCAGTAGCTAAGGCTAAGGGCCGCATCGAGATGATCAAGGTCTCCGATGATTTTGCATTGATGATCGATTATGCTCACAATGCCATGGCGCTTGAGAGCCTGTTATCTACCTTAAAGGAATACAATCCGGGACGTTTGGTATGTCTCTTCGGATGCGGCGGCAACCGTTCCAAGTTGCGTCGTTTCGAGATGGGAGAGGTATCCGGACGTTTGGCGGACTTTACCATTATTACATCGGATAATCCAAGATTCGAAGACCCGCTGGCAATCATGGCAGATATCGAGACCGGTATTGCAAAAACCAATGGAAAGCATATCTCTATTGCGGACCGTAAGGAAGCCATCAAGTATGCCATCGAGCACGGTCAGCCACGAGACATCATTGTACTTGCCGGCAAGGGCCATGAGGATTATCAGGAAATCGAAGGCAAAAAGTACCCAATGGATGAGCGTGTGCTGATCCAGGAAGTATTACAGGAGTTAGGGCGTGCCTAATGCAATACGCAGATATAATTATTGATATTTCACATGAACAATTGGATCGGACCTTCCAATATGCCGTGCCACCGGAGTTAGAAGATCGGATACAGGTGGGCTCTCCGGTAGTGATTCCTTTTGGAAAAGGGAACCGTGCCATCACCGGTTATGTTGTAAATCTAACAGATGAACCCAACTGGGACCCGGTCAAAATCAAGCCTATCGCCCGGATTCCATCAGAGGGTGTGCCGATTGAATCCCACCTGATTGCGCTGGCTTATTGGATGAAGTCCCATTACGGGGCTACCATGAACCAGGCCCTTCGGACGGTAATACCTATCAAGCAGAAGGCGGCTCCTAAGGAGAAAAAGGTGCTGCATCTTCTGTTGGAAGAACAACAATTGCAGGATGTGTATACGGACTTAATTTCCAGGAAGCGCCACAGTATTCCTAAGCAGCGCCTTTTAGAAGCGCTGATGGAACAACCGGACATCCCTTGGGATGTGGTCACCGGCAAGCTTGGTATTGCTTCTACGGTGATTCGTGATTTTGAGAAAAATGCCTGGATTGAAATAGAATCTGTGCGGGATTATCGCAATCCCTTAGGAACCATCCATGCGCCCAAGCGTGTGGAAGTCACCCTGAATGAGGAGCAGGAAATCGCAGTGGAATCCTTCGCAGCGGATTATGATATGGGCATTCGCAAGCCGTACCTATTGTACGGTGTTACCGGAAGCGGTAAGACGGAAGTCTATATGGAGATGATTTCCCATGTATTAGAGCAGGGCCGACAAGCTATTGTGCTGATCCCGGAGATTGCCCTCACTTACCAGACCGTCATGCGCTTCTACCAGCGATTCGGTCAGGCGGTATCCATCCTGAATTCCCGTATGTCACCGGGGGAGCGTTATGACCAGTTTGAGCGTGCCAAGAAGGGGGATATCCAGATTATGGTGGGCCCTCGAAGTGCGCTGTTTACCCCATTCCCGGATTTGGGACTGATCATCATTGATGAGGAACATGAACCTACCTATAAGAGTGAACAGGTTCCCCGGTATCACGCCAGAGAGACGGCGGTATATCGTGCCAAGTTAACGAATGCTTCCGTGATTTTAGGAAGCGCCACCCCGTCCTTAGAGAGTTTTTACCGCATGGAGCAGGGCGAATACGGACTCCTTCGCTTAAGCAAGCGTGTGGAGGAGCGGAATTTGCCGGAATGTGATATTGTAGATTTACGACAGGAGTTGATGGAGGGCAACCGTTCCATTATCAGCCGTCGCCTGCAGGAGCTGTTGGCGGACCGCTTGGAGCGGGGGGAGCAGAGCATGCTCTTTTTGAATCGCCGCGGAATGATGGGATTCGTTTCTTGTCGTGCCTGCGGAGAGGTGTTAAAATGTCCACATTGTGATGTATCCCTTAGTATGCATCGGGATGGCAAGCTCCATTGCCATTATTGCGGATATACCACACCGATGGTAAGTAAGTGCCCGAGCTGCGGCTCTAAATACATTGGTGGATTTAAGGCCGGCACCCAGAAAATCGAAGAGACGGTCCAGAAGATGTTCCCCAAGGCCCGAATCCTTCGTATGGATGCGGATACCACCAAGGGCAAGAACGGACATCAGGATATCCTGAATGCTTTCGCTAACGAAGAGGCGGACATTCTGCTTGGTACCCAGATGATTGTGAAGGGCCACGATTTTCCGAAGGTTACCTTGATGGGTGTGTTAGCGGCAGACATGTCACTGAACGCCAATGATTTCCGTTCGGCGGAGCGGACCTTCGACCTGTTGACCCAGGCCAGTGGACGTGCCGGCCGTGGAGAACTTCCGGGTAATGTTGTAATTCAAACATACCAGCCGGAGCATTACAGTATCTTGGCAGCGGCCAAGTCGGATTACGATGATTTTTACAAGCAAGAGATTGTATATCGTCGCATGATGGCCTACCCGCCATGTGCCCATATGTTGCTGGTGAGCGTCACATCCTTATCGGATGCGGAAGCAGCAGGGAAGTCACAGGAAATTGCGGATTACATCAAAGAGAAGTATCCGAAGGTGTTCCTGGCAGGCCCACACGATGCGGGCATCAAAAAAGTGAATGATATCTATCGTCGCATTCTCTATATGAAGAGCGATGATTACGAAGAATTGGTAGCAATTAAGGATGCCGTGGAGGACCACAACCGGGACACCTCCCGTTATCGCAAGGCATCCATCTGGTTTGATTTTGATCCTATGAGTGGATTCTAGAAGGAGGACTATATGGCATTAAGAGAGATTAGAATTCAGGGTGATCCGGTACTGAACAAGGTTTGCCGTCCGGTAGAGACCCTGACCCCAAGATTACAGGAACTGATTGATGATATGTTGGATACCATGTACGAGGCACAGGGCGTAGGCCTTGCAGCTCCACAGGTTGGTGTACTTCGTCGTATTGTTGTCATCGATGTTGGAGAAGGCCCAATCGTTATGATCAATCCGGAGATTCTAGAGACTGCCGGTGAGCAGTGCGGCATGGAAGGATGCCTCTCCGTTCCGGGCAAGGCTGCTGAGGTTACCCGCCCGAATTACGTGAAGGCCAAGGCATTGAACGAGAACATGGAAGAGTTCATCATCGAAGGCGAAGAGCTTCTTGCTCGTGCTATCTGTCACGAGTTGGACCACTTGGATGGTCATATGTACACCGAAATCGCAGAAGGACCTCTGCAGGATGTAGAGTACGACGACGAGGAAGAGTAAACATAACACACAGCGGACTTATATAGCATGCCGCAAAAAGGGAGGATGAAATGGGAATTATACTTGGATTGTTACTGGGAGCACTTGCAGGATTCATCGCCAGCTTCATTATGGGCGAGAGATCCGGATGGATTAAGAATATCTTACTTGGTATTCTTGGCGGATTTGTAGGCGGTTTCGTCTTCAAGCTTCTTGGACTTGCAGCTACCGGCGTCATCGGAAGCCTGTTGGTATCTGTTGTTGGAGCTTGCATCTGTATCTGGATTGGACGTAAGTTGTTCTAAAAAAGAAAGAGTGGAAGGGCGCATCTAAGGGATGCGCTCTTTTTTGCGCTTTGACCTATTTTGAAGTACAATGTAATAGATTATGTACACTTGAGTATAAGGAGAATTTGAATAGATGAAAGTTGTATTTATGGGAACCCCGGACTTCGCGCTGGGAACCTTGGATGCCATTGAGGCAGCAGGACATGAAATCGTGTTGGTGGTTAGCCAGCCGGACCGCCCGAAGGGCCGCGGCAACGCCATGCAGGCACCTCCGGTGAAGGAGTGGGCCGTAGAGCGTAACATCCCGGTCTTCCAGCCGGAGCGGATTCGTAAGCCTGAGAATATTGAAGAGTTACGCAAGTATCCGGCAGATATCTTTGTCGTAGCGGCATTTGGCCAGATTCTTCCGGAAGAAATCTTGAACATGCCACGTCTTGGCTGCATCAATGTCCATGCATCCTTGCTTCCAAAGTATCGTGGAGCTGCACCGATTCAGTGGTCTATCCTAAACGGCGATGCGGTCACCGGTGTGACTATCATGCAGATGGGCATCGGCTTAGATGACGGCGATATTTTAACCCAGGTTGAGGTGCCAATTGAATCTGAGGATACCGGCGGAAGCCTTTTTGACAAGTTAGCAATTGCCGGCGGCAAGCTCTGTGCCGAGACCATGGAGAAGCTGGAGCGAGGTGAGATTACCCCGATTCCACAGAATCCGGAGCTGGCTACCCATGTAGGAATGATTAAGAAGGAACTTGGTAAGCTGGACTTTACCCGCCCGGCAAAAGAGTTAGAGTGCTATATCCGAGGCCTGAACCCATGGCCAAGCGCCTATACCAAACTGGACGGCAAGACCTTGAAGATCTGGAAAGCAACGGTATTGGATAAGACCGGAAATCCGGGTGAAGTAATCGAAGTTACCAAGGATTCCATGGTCATTGCCTGTGGCGAAGGTGCACTGTCCCTTACCGAAGTGCAGTTAGAAGGCAAGAAGCGTATGCCAATCGCAGACTTTCTGCGTGGCTACAACGTAGAAGTTCATACAACCTTGTAGTTAGAAGAGGTATTTAATTTGACAGAGAATCTAAGACAAATCGCCTTGGAAATCGTAGTGGAAGTCCTAGAGCGGGGAGAGTACTCCAACCGTCTCCTAAACGGCACCCTACAGAAATATCAGTATTTGGAAAAAAATAAACGCAGCTTCCTATCCCGTCTGACCCTTGGAACCATCGAGCGGAAGATGGAATTGGATGCTTACGTAGACTTATATTCCAAGACTCCGGTGCGGAAGATGAAGCCGGTGATTCGGAATATTATGCGCCTGTCGGTGTACCAGATGATTTACATGGACGGTATTCCGGTATCCGCGGTATGCAACGAAGCAGTGAAGCTGGCCAACGCCAAGGGCTTTCGTCAGTTAAAAGGTTTCGTAAACGGCGTTCTTCGTAATGTGGCCAGAGGCCTCGAGGCAGAAGGTGCAGAGACCCTTATCATGAAGGCTTGTGCGGACAAGTCCACCGCAGAGCAGTTCGCCACCATGTATTCCATGCCCCAGTGGATTGTGGAAGAGTGGCTGAATGCTTTCGGTAAGGCGCAAACCCATGCCATGCTAACCGCCTTTTTATCCGAGAAGGCCACCATCATTCGGACCAATATGGCGAAGACCACACCGGAGGAGCTTCGAGCAACCTTGGAGGACGAAGGTGTTACGGTAGAAGAGATTCCGGAATTATCCTATGCCTTTGCCATTCGCGGCTACGATCACTTAGGCGGCTTAACAAGCTTCCAGGAGGGCTTGTTCTATGTACAGGACGTAAGCTCTATGATGGTATCGGAGCAGCTTGGCATCGCAGAAGGCATGCAGGTGTTGGATGTGTGTGCTGCACCGGGCGGCAAGAGTCTTCATGCCGCAACCTTCGTGGGAGAGACGGGCCATGTGGAAGCCAGAGATGTCTCCGCCGAGAAGGTGGCGCTGATTGAAGAAAACATTGCAAGAAGCAAGATGAACAACATCTCCGCTAAGGTGTGGGATGCTACTGTTTTGGATGAAGCTTATGTTGGCAAAATGGACCGTGTCATTGCGGATTTGCCATGTTCCGGTCTAGGCGTCTTATCCGGCAAGCCGGAGATTAAGTATCGTGTCACACGGTCGGACGTGGCCTCTTTAGCCGCCCTGCAGTCCAAGATGCTGGATGTGGTGTGTCAGTATGTGAAGGTAGGTGGCCGCATGGCATTTTCTACCTGTACCATTACCCAGGCAGAAAATGATGGAAATACAACAAGCTTCTTAGAACGCCATCCGGAATTCGCTTTGGTGTCCGAGGAGCAGATTCTTCCTAAGGCAGGAATGCTGGACGGATTTTATATAGCAGTTATGGAACGAAAGGGTATGTAATGCCAATAGATTTGAAGTCGTTAAGCTACGATGAGTTGCAGGAGACCATGAAGGACTTGGGAGAGAAGACCTTCCGCGGCAAGCAGCTCTATGAGTGGATGCATGTGCATCTGGCCCGTAGCTATGAGGATATGACCAATATCCCGAAATCATTAAAAGAAAAACTGATGCAGCAGGCCGAGTACACCAGCCTTACCGTGGAGGATTGCCAGATTTCCGCCATTGACGGAACCCGCAAGTACCTCTTCGCATTGGCAGACGGGAACATGGTGGAGAGTGTTTTGATGCATTATAAGCACGGCAATTCCGTGTGCATTTCTTCCCAGGTGGGATGCAAAATGGGCTGCCGCTTCTGCGCGTCCACCTTGGACGGATGGCTTCGGAACCTAACGCCGGGAGAGATGTTGGACCAGATTTATGCCATCCAGCATGATACGGGGGAGCGCGTCTCCAACGTGGTAGTCATGGGAACCGGCGAGCCTATGGATAACTTTGATAACATCGTAAAATTCATCCATATGTTATCGGACGAGCATGGCCTGAATATCAGTCAGCGCAACATTACGGTATCCACCTGTGGATTGGTGCCGCGGATCCTGCAGCTGGCGGATTTGAACTTGTCCATTACCTTGGCATTGTCCCTCCATGCATCTAATCAGGAGAAGCGTGCGGCGCTTATGCCAATTGCCAATGCCTTCGAGATTCATGAAGTCTTGGATGCCTGCCGCACCTATTTTGACAAAACCGGACGTAGAGTTTCCTTCGAATACTCCCTGGTGGCAGGGGTAAACGATAGCGAAGAAGATGCCAGAGAACTGTCGGAACTCATCGGTGATATGAACTGTCACGTGAACCTGATTCCGGTGAATCCGATTAAGGAGCGAGACTACGTTTCTTCCACTCATGACGCGGTTTTGCGCTTCAAGAACAGACTTGAAAAAAACGGTATAAATGTTACTATTAGAAGGGAAATGGGCCGTGATATCGACGGCGCCTGCGGACAGCTTCGCAGGAAACATTTAGAAAGGAAGGACTGACATGCTATTTTATGCCATTACGGACAAGGGTCAGAAGAGGGCGCATAATGAAGATTATGTTTTTGCTTCTGATGCTTCGGTAGGAGCACTTCCCAACTTGTTCCTTGTAGCAGATGGCATGGGCGGCCATAACGCCGGAGATGTAGCCAGCGAGACTGCTGTGAAGGTGATCCTTGAAGAGGTTCGCAAGCGCAAGATCAAGTCACCGGTGAAGGCCTTAGAACAAGCCATATATCATGCTAACAAAGCCATCTATGAGTGTGCCAGAACCGACGAGAGTAAGTCCGGTATGGGAACCACCCTTGTGGCAGCCACGGTGGTAGATAACCGATTACATGTTGCAAATGTCGGCGACAGCCGATTATATATAGTTCGCGGGGGCGAGCTTGTACAAGTGACCCGTGATCATTCCTTGGTAGAAGAGATGTTGCGCTCCGGAACCATTTCCGTAGCCGCAGCCGAGCATCATCCGGCCAAGCACAAGATAACACGTGCAGTTGGTGCGGAAGAGGATGTGCGCATTGATTTCTTCGATGAACCGATGGATGACATTCGGGCCATCTTTTTGTGTACGGATGGCCTGTCAAACATGGTAGACAAGGAACAGATTTGCGAGGTTCTTACATCAAGCAAGAAAGTGAAACAGAAAGCAGAGAGATTAGTAGAACTTGCCAACGAGGGAGGCGGCAAGGACAATATTACGGTACTCGTAATTGATTCTACTTCTGAAGAGGTGAAGGAATGTTAAACGCTGGAACAATTATTGCAGGAAGATATGAAATCATAGAGAAAATCGGAGCAGGCGGAATGTCTGATGTCTACAAGGCAATGGATCATTCCCTTGGCCGTGAAGTAGCCATCAAGGTCCTGAAGCAGGAATTCGTAGAGGATGCCGGATTTGTCAGCAAGTTCCGTGCAGAAGCTCAGTCCGCAGCAGGATTAGAGCATCCGAATATTGTAAACATCTACGACGTAGGAAGCGAAGAAGGCTTGTACTACATCGTAATGGAATATGTGGAAGGCATCACCTTGAAGACCTATATCTCCAAGAAGGGCCGTCTGGCATATAACGAGCTTCTTAGTATCGCAATCCAGGTAGGACGTGGTATCGAAGCTGCTCACAATAAGAATATTATCCATCGTGATATTAAGCCACAGAACATTATTATCTCCAAAGAAGGTAAGGTTAAGGTGACGGACTTCGGAATTGCCCGTGCCGCAACTGCCAATACCATCAATGCAGATATTATGGGATCTGTACATTATTCTTCTCCGGAGCAGGCACGTAACGGATATGTGACCTTCCAGAGTGATATCTATTCCTTGGGTATCGTGATGTACGAGATGTGTACCGGACGTGTACCGTTCGACGGCGAGACCACAGTAGCCATCGCCATCCTGCATTTGCAGGGCGAGATGACACCGCCTAGCGCATATGCACCGGACGTTCCGATTGCGGTTGAGCGTATTATCCAGAAGGCAACCATGAAGAGCCAGGATAAGCGTTATGCCAACATGGAAGAGATGTTGACCGATTTGAAAAAAGCATTGGTAAACCCGAATGAAGACTTCGTTACCATCGCCAGCGAAGAAGGTGAGAAGACCCGTGTCGTAACCGAGGACGAGTTGAACCAGATTCAGAAACAGGCCGGTATTGTTGGCGTGAACGAATTGGCATCCTCCGAGGACGGCGAATGGGACGACGAAGAGTACGATGATGAATACGACGACGAGTACGATGATGAGTACGACGACGATGAGGATGGCCCGGTGAATCCGAAGATGGAGAAGGCCATTACCATTATGGGAATCGTAGCAGCCGTTATCATCGGAATCATTGTCATCTACTTGATCGGAAGCATCGCAGGAATCTTCAAGTTCGGTAATAAGGACAAGAAGGCAGAGGACGATACCAAGACCGAGCAGACCGTAGATACCAAGGAAGACGAAGGCAAGGTAACCGTACCGGATCTTCTTGGAATGACTGAGGAAGAAGCGAAGGCAGAGCTGAAGAAGCTGAACCTTGGATATAAGAATGCAGGAACCGCATCCTCCGATAAGTACGAAGAGGGCGAGGTTATGAGCCAGAGCATGAACGCCGGCCAGAAGGTAGAGAAGAATACTACCATTACCGTAACCATCAGTAGCGGAGCAGGCAATGTATCCATCCCGAATGTAGAGAACATGAAGGAATCTGCAGCACAGAATACATTGACCGATGCAGGATTTAAGTACTCTATCTCCTACAACTACAGCGATACGGTAGAGCAGGGCGTCGTTATCAGCCAGACTCCGGGCGCTAATGCATCCGGTAAGAAGGGCGACACCATCGCACTTGTAGTTAGCCGTGGTAAGGAATCCGTCAGCGTACCAAACGTTGTTGGCAAGTCTAAGGACCAGGCAACATCCGAATTGCAGGCAGCAGGCCTCAATGTTGGAAATGTAACAGAAGCACATGATGATAACGTAGCAGCAGGCAATGTTATCTCTCAGGGTGTAAATGCAGGACAGAACGTAGATAAGGGCTCCAACGTAGACCTTGTAATCAGCAAGGGCAAGCAGCCGAATAACTACAGCATCTCCTTCACCGCACCAAGCGGCGAGAAGACACCGGATACAACTAAGGAAGAGACCGATCCGGCAACCGGCGAGACCAAGACCGTTCCCGTACCGGGTGAGCCAATCACCACTTACACCTTCACAGCTGTATCCAATAACGGAACCAACTTGTCTTCCGGACAGGTAGCAGCAGGAGCAACCTTTAGCTTCTCTGTAGACAACACCTCCGAGACCATCTCCAGTGTTGTTGTTACCTTCCAGCCAAACGGCAAGACCGTAAACGCAACTGTCCAGAAGAAGTAAAATAAGGACGCCTATGACAGGAAGAATTATAAAAGCAATTGCCGGCTTCTACTACGTACATGTAGTAGGAGACGGCACTTATGCATGTAGAGCAAAAGGAGCCTTTCGAAAAGAGAAGAAGACTCCTTTAGTCGGTGATATCGTCGACATCGAAGTTACCCACGAAGGTGACAAAGAGGGCAACGTGGTGCGCATCCATGATCGAAGCTGCGCCTTAGACCGCCCACCGGTAGCTAATGTTGACCAGGCCTTAATCATTTTCGCGGCCACCAGCCCGGAACCGAATCTGAACCTGTTGGACCGCTTCCTCATTATGATGGAGCAGCATGATATTCCGGTGATTATCGGGATCAATAAGATCGATTTGGTGGAAGATGACGAGGTCGCTAGATTGAAGGCGGTATATGAAGCTACTGGATATCCCATGATTTTTTACAGTGTGAAGGAAGAACGTGGGATGGAAGCGCTGCGAGCAGCACTTGAAGGTAAGCTTACCACCGTAGCGGGACCGTCCGGAGTTGGCAAGAGTTCACTGATTAATAAGCTCCAGAGTGAAGTAGAGATGGAAGTGGGGGACTTGAGCGCGAAGATTGAGCGCGGCAAGCAGACCACCAGACATACAGAATTAATACCGGTGAATGAGGAGACCTATATCTTCGATACGCCGGGATTTAGTACCTTGTTTGTACCGGAAGTGGAGCCGGAAGAACTTGGTGTGTTGTTTCCGGAATTTCGGGAACCTAGCACACAGTGTAAGTTCCGAGGCTGTGCCCATATGGCAGAGCCGGGATGCAAGGTGAAGGAAGCGGTAGAGAACGGAAGTATCTCCCCGAGCCGCTACGAGAATTACCGCTTGTTCTATGAAGAGCGGAAGAATACGAGAAAATATTAGAAGTAGGTAGAATAGATTGAGTAGAAACATTCAGAGGGGGACGCACATGAACTGTTTAGCACCTTCCATATTATCCGCAGATTTCGGACAGCTTGGAACACAGATTCAGATGGTAGATGAAGCCGGCGCCCAGTATCTGCATTTTGATGTAATGGACGGACATTTTGTGCCGGAGATTAGCTTTGGCTTGCCGGTGCTTCGTTCCGTTAGAAAGTACACGGATCGCATCTTAGACGTACATTTGATGGTATCCAATCCGGAGCACATGATTGCAGAATATGTGGAAGCAGGAGCAGATATCATTACGGTTCATGCGGAGAGCTGCGTACATTTGGATCGCATTGTGCATCTGATTAAGGAGGCCAATGTATTGGCAGGCGTGGCACTGTGCCCGTCCACTCCAATCTCTGTGTTAGAGAATATTTTACCGGATTTGGATATGGTATTGATCATGACCGTGAATCCGGGATACGGCGGACAGACATTGATTCCGTATACCTTGGATAAGGTTCGTGATTTAAGAAGTATGATTCGTAAAAAAGGATTGAATACCGATATCGAAGTAGACGGCGGTATCAATCTGGATAATGTCTCTGAGGTGTTGGATGCCGGAGCGAATATCATCGTATCCGGAAGCAGCGTCTTCCGAGGAGATATCAATGATAATGTAGAGCAGTTCCTGGAGATTATGCGATGAGCGCATTGATTGTCGCAGGAGGAATGGTATCGGATGAGCTGTTGGTGCAGGAAGCGAAGCATGCAGATTGCATTATAGCAGCGGACCGAGGCTTGGAAGCCTTGGAGCGAATAGAACGCTATCCCCATATTATCGTTGGGGATTTCGATTCTGCGTCCGGAGAGACCATCGCTCATCTGGAGCAGTATGCATCCCAAGGGGTACGGGTGGTGCGCCTGAATCCACGGAAGGATGATACGGATACGGAAGCTGCGTTGCAGTTGGCATTTGCCCATAGTACCGGAGATATCATCATCCTGGGTGGTACCGGAAGCCGTCTGGACCATGTGCTGGGGAATATTTCCATCCTAGGACAAGGCTTAGAGCGAGGTCGTAGGGTATTCTTACAGGACGCTCATAATCGCATTCGCATCATAGACGGCAATATAACACTACATCGTAAGGAGTTATATGGCCCATTTATTTCACTGTTTCCTTACGGAGACCGGGTAGAGGGCGTCACGTTACAGGGATTTCAATATCCTTTGGAAGAGGCAACTTTGGAAGGCTATACTTCCTTGGGGGTCAGCAACGAGCTAGTAGATGAGATTGGAGAAATATACATCAGGCAAGGTGCATTAATTGTGATAGAAGCGAGAGACTAAGAAGCATCGGGATATTCGGGGCTTCTTTTTCGTTTTATGGAAAGGATATGTCTAGCGATATGGATATGGAAAGTAAGTATTCAACCAATGATTTGTGTCAGATGTTCGGCGTTGGCCGGGAGACCCTTCGACACTATGAGAATCTTGGACTGTTGAATCCGAAAATCAATCCGGAGAACGGATACCGGGAGTATGGGTACTGGGATATCGGAGCTATGGTGGATGTTCTGAAGTACCGCTCTGTGGAGATGTCACTGAAGGAAGTGAAAAAAGCCATCTTCGAAATGGACTTTCCACAGATACGTTCCGCGTTGGAAAAACAACAAGATATGTATCGTGAGAACATTCGTCATTACCAGATGTTAGAGAAGAAGACCTCCATTGACTTGCAGTATATGAGCGCAGTGGATATCGGATTGGGCAACATCGTAGACTTCCCGTTGCAGGAATGTTATTTTCAGCCATACGGTAATCCGCAGGATCCAGACCAGCGACTAATCTTACAGAAGGTGTTTTCCAACAACGAATTCTTCTCCACCTCCTGGATTTTCCCGGAAGAGGAAGAAGGAGAAGTAGGACCAAGAACCCATATCGGATTTGTGACAGAGAAGGAATTTGCGGACTACCTTGGAATGACCGGTGGCATACTGGGGGAGCCCACACATGCGGCAGGCGCAGTGTTAGACATCACCGGTAAGGATTTCATCCTGCGGGAGACCTTCGCAGACTTTGAACAAAAGCTGAAGGAAAAGTATCCGAACACGGAAGGTGAACTCTACGCTGTTTTAATGTCTCGTTTCTATGACAAGGATGAAGTATATCATCAATACATTTTTGCCTTCAAAAAACTGAAAGAATAACAACAAAAAAACTCCCCCAAGGGAGTTTTCTTGCTTTTTTGGAATACTTCTAATGAAAAGCGATATTTGCAAAGGATAGTAAATATTGCTTCTAACATTTCTATTTTAAACCCGGTTGCAACCACCGGGTCAACGTCTCAATTGATTGAATATTTATGGTGCGATAACGAATAGTGTGATAATATACAATCAAGAGAGGTATTTATATGAGCAATACAGCGCGGGAAAATAGTTCGGTTTTTACGCTGGAAACATATCAGGAATTTTTCAATGATCTTCCTATTGCATATGCAGTATTTGATGTAAAAACGAACGAGAATCAAAAGGTATTGGACGTTATTTGTCTGTATGCCAGTCCCTTGATGGGCGTTTTTATGAATCGCTCGGTGGAAGAGATGGTGGGGATATCCTTATTGGAGGATAAGCCAATGGGCCGCCACTGGCTGAAGGAGATGAAAGATGCGGCCTATCATCATAAGCGTATTCGTACCATTGAATATCTGCCCCGAAGTAAAAAGTGGGTGTGTATCAATGTTGGTCCTTCTGGGACGGTTGGACGATGCGTAACCACCATGGAGGATGTGACCACAGAGCATGAGAATGCGTTGAATCTTAGCGTATTGTCCAAGACCGATGAATTGATTATATCCTGTGCCAAGTGTTTGAATAGCGGAATGTCCCATGAAGAGACCATTCATTCCTTCCTGCAGATTATCGGGGAAGCCATACACTGTGACCGGTTGTACATATTAGAGGATGAAGGAAATGCTGTCTTTTCCCTGACCTTCGAGTGGGGGAAGCGGAATCAGAATAATTCTGCGAAAGAATTTCAGCATATGACAAGAGAGGATATGCTGAACTGGGAAGAAGAGTTCCCGGGGGAATATGCCCTGGAAATCAACAATGTGGAGAATATTCGTCAGACCCATCCCACATTCTATCGCAGACTTCAGGAGATGGATATCCATAGTATGTATGAGGTACCGCTTCGGGATGACGGAACGTTGATTGGGTATTTTGGAGCTATTGGATATGGGAATGTATCTTCCGTAGATGCCAAGATGCTCTTAGAGACGGTGGCGTATTTCTTAACTTCGGAAATCTCCCACAGGAAGCTGCTACGGGAATTGGAGTTGAAAAGTACCCATGACATCCTGTGTGGTGTAAATAACCGTAATGCACTGGAAGATGTCATTCATGAATTGTTGCAACAACAACGACCCGTGGGTGTGCTTTATGCCGATGCCAATGGACTGAAGGTGATTAACGACACTAAGGGACACAAGGCCGGAGATCAGTTGTTACGGAACTTAAGTGGTATTCTGGTAGACGCATTTGGATTTGATAAAATTTATCGAGCCGGCGGCGATGAATTTGTTGCCGTGGTGCCGGATGTGTCCCAGGAAATGTATATAAATGTATGTGAGCAACTACGGAAGACCTTTCAGGTAAGGGATGATATGGCCGTTGCCTTAGGTTGGGCCTGGACGAAAAACTCCGCCATGGTGGTGGAGACCCTCCACATTGCCGACAAGGCCATGTATCGGGATAAGGCAGATTATTATAAGCATAATGACCGCAGGAAGCGGGATGCATAGACAAGATTTGAAAGACTGTAAAACCTTGGTTTTACAGTCTTTTTTTAACCACAAGTTCACGGATTCGATGATTGACGGAAGCTGTCGGATGTCGGATAATTTATAAGGCAATACGAGTGAGACAGCAAGAGAGGTTTATACATGAAAGATAAGAGAAAAATATTCGGGCTGATTGGGCTTGTTGTTACGGTACTGGTGATTGTTTGTGCCATAGCATTCAAGCTATATACCGATCAATATTACCGAGAAGATAAAAACGTAACACAGGCAATCGCTGCGGAGTATGGGAATTTGGTAAGTACCTATTCCGATGATAATGGTATGGTGTTTCTCCCCAAGGACCAAGACTATAAGGCCGTGATTGTTTTCTATCCGGGAGGCAAGGTGGAATATACGGCCTATAGCGGATTGCTCTATGAATTAGCGGCAGAGGGCTACATCTGTTTGCTTCCGCAGATGCCGGAGAACTTGGCGTTTTTACAGGTGAATGCGGTAGATGGAATTCGCGAGAGGCATCCGGAGGAGACGAAGAGCGTGGAGGACTTGGACTGGTATCTGGCCGGTCATTCCCTTGGCGGAGTGGCAGCTTGCACCTACGTACAGGAGCATCTGGATGAGTTCTCCGGTGTGATTCTGTGCGCGTCATATCCAAGCACGGACTTATCGGATACCAACTTGCGCCTGCTTTCGGTATATGGTTCCAATGACGGCGTATTGAATATGTCCAGGTACAAGGACAATAAGGAGTATTGGCCGACGGATTCCGAAGAATATGTGATTCAAGGTGGCGTCCATGCTTATTTCGGCTGCTACGGACATCAGCGTGGTGACGGCAAGGCTACGATTAGTAATGAACAACAGGTTCATGAGACAGTTGAGATTATTTCCAACTGGATTGAAAAATAGAAAGAAAAGGTAAGGGGAAAATGCTGTTTCTAATTATTTTCGGTTTGATTATCTACTTGATTATTCTGGCATTTCGCTATAAGAGCGTGAAGGCCAACGCCTTCAGCCGTAAGGAGATGGAGGAGGCGGCGCACCGCCAGGCCAACAAGCTCTCCTATAAGGATCCCGTGATTACTTGTGACTATTGCGGTGCCAAGATTGATACCCGCAAGCACAAGGTATGTCCACAGTGTGGGGCAGCTTTTGATCAGGATCGGGAATGGACCGAGCGACACGATGCGGGAGATCGCTTCATTGATGAAGGTACCCGTGAGATTGTGGCAGAGCGTGAGAAGAAGTCCCGGGAAGAGAGCCAGAAGATCCTTAGCCGTATGAAGAAGACCATGGCCCTGCTTGGTATCTTAATTGGTGGCTTGATTGTGCTGGCTATTGTTGTGGAATTCATTGATAAGCAAACTTCTTATCGACGGACCGAGAAGATAGGGGATTCTTATTACACGAAAGACTACATCCCGGCAGACTTTGAAGTGGATGGGGATGGTCTGATTTTTGATCAGGATGGAATGCGCATTTGGGTTACCGGTTTTTATGTAGATCCCAAGACCAGTGAAGATACCTACTTGGGTGAGGCGTATATCGGTAACATTGCGGTAGAATTCCGCTTGGAGAATCATACGAAGTATGATTATAACGTATGTATATCTTGTGACTCTTTTGATGGAATATGCCATGGTGACAGCAGCGGCATCTTTACTTACGATACATTCAAGCATGGAGACGATGTGGTCTTCTACGAGCGTTTGGACGATGTACCATTGCAGAAGGTTTCGGAGATGGTGTTCGAAGAGATTCATATGTATGGTGACGGCGATGCGCCATCTTTGAAGACGGAGGCCCCTGTCATGATTCATACCACTGCTAAGACGGATTTTCAGCCGGATTTAGGGGATGTGAATTTGGTGTTTTCCAATGATTATGTAGATATCTATGCGAAGTTAAACGAATACGATGACCGGTATTATCACCTTTTTATTCAAAATAAGACCGAAGAAGCGTATTCAATCTCCGCAGAGGACCAGATGTTTGTTGATGGGGAAGTCTATGAAGCCAGCAGCATTTACCGGAGCGTTCTTCCGGGTGGCTATCTATATGTAGACCGGTATAATCGACCAAGAAATACCGGGGAAGAAGAGTTACATTTAACCGGAAGGGAAGTGCAGATGGGATTTGCTTTCCGCTGTGAGCAGGATCCACGGTTGGATTTTTCTACCGGATATATCGAGCTGAGTAAGCCAATCGAGTGACAATTTGCAAAACTTAGAAATATATCTAAAATAGATAGATAATTTAACAGATAAGTGCTATAGTTATGTGTACGGGGGACTAGAGTGAACATTACGATTACATCTAATGCGCAAAGGAGAACGATGTATGGGTAAGAAACGGGGTTCACTTAAAACTACGTTAATCGCAGTAATACTTGCCTCTGTAGTTTCGACGGCTGCTATTATTTCGATTTACACACTGATTAGCACCATCAATACCAACAATGAGCAGACCGCTGCTTATAAGGAACGTTTGGTGGATGACGTGAAGGCACAGCTTCGCTATGAGACAGAGGAAGCGATGAGTATTTGTGCCGTAATGAATGCACGTGCGGAAGCCGGCCAGATGACCAAGGAAGAGGCCATGAAGGAATCCGCCGATATTATCCGTGAGTTGCGTTACAACGACGGAAGCGGATATTTCTGGGTAGATACCTCGGAAGGTGTGAATGTTGTTCTTCTCGGTAGAGATACAGAAGGTCAGTCCCGTTGGGATTTGACGGATTCCAGTGGCAACAAGTTCATCCAGGAGATGATTGCCAACGGTTTGCAACCGGGCGGTGGATACACCAACCTGATGTTTGCGAAGCCCAATGAGACGGAAGAACTCCCGAAGATTAACTATACCGCATACTATGAACCCTTTGACTGGGTAATGGGTACCGGTGTATGGGTAGATGATTTGGATGCCCTTGAGGCGGAGTATCGTGCCCATGCAGCTGCACAGATGACCAAGAGCATTATCGTCACGGTAATTATTCTTGTAGTGTTGGTTGTAATCGGTATTGTGATTGCATTGTATTTCGGTGGAAGAATTGCCAAGCCGATTACCGTTGCATCCGAGCAGATTATTCGTATGTCCAACAGCGACTTCACCGAGAATGAATTGATGGCGAAGGTTCGCTTACAGAAAAAATATAACAACGAAGTGGGTGCCATTTCCGAAGCATTGGATGAGATGCATGGCAATATCCGCGATTTGATGACGAATATTTCCCAGACCACCTCCTCCGTAGCAGCAGCATCGGAAGAATTGTCCGCATCCGCATCCCAGTCCGCAGAAGCATCCGAGATGGTTGCAAATTCCTGTACCAACGTTGCAACCTCCTGTTCCGGACAGATTACTGCCGTTACCGATGCCAGCAATGAGACGGATTCCTTCGTTGACAATATGCGTGAATTCCAGCAGGCAATTGCACGTACAACGGATATGATTAAGTCCACCAACGAGGCAGCATTAAACGGTGCTACCGATATGACCAACGCAACGGATATGATGAATACCATCAAGGAATCTGTAGAAGATTCTGCTCAGGTTGTAGGTGGATTGAGTGATCGCTTGAAGAGTATCGATGAATTCGTAGATACCATTTCCGAGATTGCCAGCCAGACCAACCTGTTATCCCTGAATGCATCCATCGAGGCAGCCCGTGCCGGTGAGATGGGTAAGGGATTTGCGGTAGTTGCAAGTGAGATTTCCAAGTTGGCAGATGAGTCCAACGAAGCAGCCCAGAAGATTACCGAACTGATTGCAGGAATTACCAAGAATTCCGAAGAAGCAGTAGAAGCAATGCGCCAGGGTGCACAGAACGTGGTAGACGGAACCGAGCTGGTAAACGAGGCCGGCGGAACCTTCAACCACATCGTAGACATGGTCAACTCCATTTCCGAGGAGTCTGCAACCATGAGTGCCATCGTGGCGCAGTTGTCCGGTGGAACGGATACCATCGCCAAGAACATTCATGCCATCGAGCAGATGAGCATGAGCGTTGCGGATGAGACTTCCAACGTATCCGCAGCCAGCCAGGAGCAGACCGCATCTTCCCAGGAAGTTGCTCAGGCATCCGACCGATTGGCCGGCAATGCACAGGAACTGCAGGGCTACGTTGCACGCTTCACATTGTAAGAATTATAAGAGCAAGAGAAAAGGCTATACCACGCCACGTGGTATAGCCTTCTTTTTACGCCTGAGTCAGGCGGGAAAGTAAAGGATGCAGGAGAGTGGCAATGATCACACCGAAGATGCCCTGAATGATATTCGGAACGATTCCGGCAAGGGAAGCGATAACTCCTGCAGAAATTGTGGTCCGGTTGACGACGGATAACATAAAAATCTCAAATAGGAAATAACCGACAACCATAACTGCTTCACCGGCAATTCCGCTTCCAATCAGAGCCGGCAGTGTAGTCTTTGTGTGAATGAGTTTCTCTGCCTGGCGAAATACAAGGACGGCAACCAAAGCGGTAAGGGCCTTGATGATAAAAGTGGCAGGGACGTAGATGAAATATCCGCCGATGAGGTCGGACAATGCAGATCCGAGGCCTGCTGCCAAGGCACCCCAGAAGGGACCTAAGAGCAATCCGGATAACAGGACGAATCCGTCTCCCGGATGAATATATCCCATGGTCGGCGTTGGAACCTTAATGATCATGGTGCCGACGCAGGTCAGTGCAGCCATCAGTGCTGACAGAATGAGTTTCTTGGTTTTTGAGAATGATTCTTCCTGATAAGATGTTGAGTGATCCATGTGTGTTCTCCTTTTTCTCTTTTGTAAAACGCGCTTTATCTTTTTTTATGTTGGGGCTATAATAGCACCAAACTGGTATCTAAAAAATACACAATTTGAATTATTTTATAGGGGACAGATATGCGGGTATACGAGCAGGTCTATGAATACTATGTAAAACAGATGGAGGAAGGAACCTTGGCCTCCGGCAGTCGGATGCCGTCCTTGCGGGAAACGGAGAAGATGCTTCATGTAAGCCGTACCTCGGTGGAGACGGCGTATCTACAGCTAATGGCAGACGGCTATATCTATTCGGTGGAGAAGGTGGGCTATTTTGTTTCGGACATGATGCCCCAGACGGCTTCGGAGAAGGCGGAACCGGAAGATGGGACAGTACAGACACAGGTGCGCTACAATCTGGCTGCAATCGGAGAAGACCGGCGGTGTTCCTGTTTGGAATTGTGGCGACGGTATATGAAGTCGGCCCTGCGTCAGGAAGAGCGGCTGTTGTCCTATGCCGCGAATCGGGGGGAAGAGGAACTGCGGCGGGAGATTGCATCCTATGTACGGAAGCAGCGTAACATCATCTGTTCCCCGGAAGATATTGTCATCGGTGCAGGATTCCAGAGCCTTCTAATGATTTTAATGGCTATGGTGGATGGGGAGAAAAGTGTTTCTTTTCCAACAAATGATTTCGGGGATGGAGCAGCGGTTTTTCGCAACGGAGGATACGACGTACGATTCCGGGACAAGTCCTGTCACATCATTTATGTAACCCCTTCCTATATGACCAAGTGGGGAGATGTGATGTCCATGAACAGGCGATATGAATTAGTGGTCCATGCCAAGGAAGGGGGACATCTGATTATTGAGGATGACTATCAGAATGAATTCGTTTTTTCTCAGACTCCAACCCCAAGTCTCTATGTCATGAGCGGCGGGGAGCAGGTGGCCTTCCTTGGATCCTTCTCCAGAATCCTGCTGCCAAGCGTACGAATCTCTTATCTGATTCTTCCCAAGGGATATCGCAAGCGGTATGAGAAAGTGATGCATCTATACAACCAGACCGCGTCCAAGGCGGAACAGATTGCTCTGGCCCAGTTCCTTCGGGATGGACATCTAAGAGGTCATGTGCGCAAGAACGCCAGACTATATGAGAATAAGCGTAAGGTTTTTCGTAGTCTCTTGCTAGAAGCCTTTGACGGCCGGGCAGAGATTCTTTTTGGAAAAAGCGGGATGGAGGCGGAATTGGTATTTCCGCGGGAAGATGAGGTAGTGAAGCGATTGCAGGAAGCGGAAATCGCGGTAGAGGTGTTACAGGAAACGAAGACCGAGACGAAGCTGCTGTTATCCTGCAGCATCCTCCCGGAGGAGGAATTGCAGCAGGCAGTATATGCGATGAAACAGGCGATTTACGGAGCAGCTTCCAAGCCATCTGAGGTGTAATTACACTTGGCATTCCAGAGAATCCACTCTTCATAGCCGGCATCGTAAACGGCCTGAATCTGGGCACGGATTTCATCGCCACCGTAGGAGATGTGACCTTGCACCCACGGCGCAGAGAAGGCCTGTAACCAAGGACGAATGACGGCACAATCCGCCTCGTCCACCGATTGTAGCTCTTTCTTGGAGCCTTCTAAGGCTGCCAGAATGGTTTCATAAGGCGCGGCATCCGGAACCTTCAGGTTGAAGTTTCCCGGACCATAGTGGGACGGGTAGATCATAGGACATAGGGCATCGGCAGTGGTGGAGAGTGCGGTATAATCCTGGCCAACCTGCTCAATATCGATCGGGTTGCCGATGACGGTTCCGAATAAGTCTGCGGTAACCGGCATGTCGATGGCGTGGAGCTCATCGGAAGCGTAGGAGAGGAATCCTTCGATGTAGGTATGCTTATTCTCCGGGGTGACTTCCTCCCCGTAAGCTGCAGCCTCAGCGTCTTCCCCTACCGGAAAACGTACATAGTCGAACTGGACTTCATCGAAGCCGACCTCCTTGCAACTTGTTGCAATTCCAACGAGGTATTCCCAGACTTCTTTTTTGCAGGGATTGACCCAGGCAACGCCCTTGCCGTCTACAATCGGAGAACCGTCCGGCTTACATAAGGCCAGTTCCGGCTTGCCGGTAGCTAATGTTGGATCTTTGAAGCAGGGAATCCGAGCGATGGTATAGATATCATGTTCCTTCAAGGTCTTCATTAGTTCCGGCATGTCCGTGATATAAGGTATGCAGGCATCCAAGGCGGTCACGGCATCGTTGCCTTCCATAGAGAAGGTAATGTTTCCGTTATCGTCTTTTACATCGATGACCACGGCGTTGAGCTCGGTGTCGTCGATGAGCTGAATGATCTCATTCATGCGCTCGCTGCCGGCGGTTGGACCGGTGATATATAAGCCCCGAACCTTGGGATGGGACGCTTTCCAGTCGACCGGGTCGAAGGAATCGGATTCGGAAGGTTCGGCCTCGACAGTGACTGCTTCCGGTGTCGAAGCATCTTGGGAATCCGCTTTGGTTTTGGATGTGGCGCACCCGGTGAGACCCACCAGAAGCGCAGTGGATAATAGCATGGATATATAAAGGTTTCTCATGGGAAATCCTTCCTTTGCTTGGAATAGAAACTGTTTGATACAAAAACAAAATTATTATAGCAGTTTTCTTTAAATTGTTCGAAAGAATCTACATTTTGTGTTATGATATAAAAAATGGGGTTATTGTTACAGGAGGAGAAAGTATGTTAGCAGCATTGATTCCGATGTTTGATAAGAATATGGCTGTCAAAGCATATTCCATCGTTGCCCAGAAGAACGATTTGTTACGCGATGCCCTGAAGGGCTCCAGCGGCATGTGGGATTCCGCTATGAACGTAGAGGGCGTAGAGGTTATTGCCAACATGGGTCTTGAGACGTTGGTAGACGATCGCGAAGTCTTCATTCCGGTATCTCATGTTTCTCTATACAGTGATATTAAGGCTCAGGGTGTCGATAACCCGGAGAAGGTGGTACTCTTAATTGACAGCCACGTAGAACCTACCGAAGCATATCTTCGTAGAATCCTGTTACTTCGTAAGGACGGCTTCCGTTTTGCAATGCGTCATCTGCCTCTGAATGAGGTTGGTAACTACAAGCCGGTGATGGACTTGATGGATTATGTATTCCTGGATCATCAGAACGTGGATATTGAGAAGGCACGTCGCCTGTTCCACACGATTTTCCCACGCTTGAAACTGGTTGCCACCGATGTTGGTCGTCCGGTAGAATATGAGCACCTGGTTCAAATCGGTGGATTTGATTATTACGAGGGCAAGTTCTTCCGTTTTCCGCGCCATGCGAAGGATAAGGAATTAGCACCACTCAAAGTTACCTATTTGGAACTTTTGAAGATTGTTAATAACCCGGATTTCGATTTGACCACCGCTGCAGATGTTATCGAGCGTGACCCGGCCTTGGTTTTCGAACTGTTGAAGATTGTTAACCGTATGACGGTGAACTCCGGAATTAAGTCCGTACGTAATGCGGCAGCCATGCTTGGTCAGGATGAACTGAAGCATTGGATTAATACCGCAGTTACCAAGGAGCTGTGCTCCGACCGTCCGAGTGAGATTACACGTGTATCCTTGATTCGCGCTCGCTTCGCCGAGCTGTTGGCTCCGATTTTCCATATGGAGAATCTCGCCCAGGAGTTATTCCTGATGGGATTGTTCTCTGTTTTGGATGTAGTTTTGGAGCGACCGATGAAGGAAGTTGTGGATCTTATCAGTGTCGCTAAGCCAATTGCCAATGCATTGGTCAACGGCGAAGGTGAGATGGCGGAAGTGTATGAGTTTATTAAGGCTTATGAGGATGCTTCTTTCCAGGAAGTCAGCCGCCGCATGTTACTTGCAAATATTGAAATGAATGATGTGTATGAAGCATATCTTGCTTCCCTGTCATGGTACAGAGATTTGATTAATTTGTAATTTATGTATTTTCAGAGGTGGCGCTTTTTTATGTGCCACCTCTTATTTTGTTTTAGGGGATTTATGGGAACCAGAGAATATATCAGTACCAAGCGGTTGCAGCCGGGCATGATCATCGATCAGTCCATTACCGATGCAACCGGTCGTGTGATGATTAAGCGCAACGTATATCTTGATCAGTATCAGATTGAATATCTAATGTCCCGCGGAATCAGCGGGGTGTATATCACGGATTCTTTGGTGGACGAGACAACGTCCAAACCAAACGAACCGGAGAAGAAGATTGTAATTCCGTCCAATACGAAGAAGGTCATTGCCAGGGAACGTATGGAGGACCCCACCAAGGTGGAGATGTCCGAGACGGTGAAGGCCAGAGTCAATGAGGGAATCCAGTATCTTTTCAACAATACCAACGCGGACAATTTTTCCGGAGCCGCTATGCAGGTATCCAAGGACTTAACGGAAGCCATTATGACCAATTCCGCTGTAGCAATCGACATCAACACCTTGAAGGTCAGTGACGAGTACACCTTCAAGCACAGTGTGGATGTAGCTATGATTTCCATGATTATCGGTAAGCGCCACGGTCTGTCCCGGGATGAAATCCGGGAGATTGGTGTGGCAGGATTACTGCATGATATGGGTAAGTCCAAGATTCCGACGGAGATTCTGAATAAGCCCGGGAAGCTGACGGAAGAGGAGTTCGCACTGATGAAGCGACATCCTTACGACGGCTATCAGATATTGAAGGACCGCGGTGGTTTTTCCAACGCCGTATTGGCAGGTGTATTGCAGCACCACGAGAAAATCAATGCAAGCGGTTATCCTATGGGAGTCACCAAGGACCAGATTCATCTCTTCGGACGGTTGATTGCAGTAGCAGATATCTTCGATGCCTTGGTTACCAAGCGCCCTTACAAGGATGCGTTCCCGATGCGGGAAGCGGTAGAGATGATTATGTCCATGACGGGAGAACTGGATATCAGCTGCATCAACAGCTTCCTTGGCAGTGTCATCTGTTATCCGGTGGATTCCGTAGTGAAGCTCTCCAACGGACAGCTCTGCAAAGTCGTAGCTAATGAGCCGATGTATCCGTTGCGCCCGCGGGTGGTTGCCATCGACACCGGAGAGGTCTACGATTTAGCCAATGATTTGAAGTGCGCCAGTTTAATTATTATGTAAGAAAACCTCGACCTTTCGGTCGAGGTTTTTTGACTCAGGGGGACGGGGTTACCGATTCATTTTTTGTTATTTTTTTGACACGTTTTTCTTGTAAATATGCAGTATACAATATATAATTTTAAGTGTTGTATGTATTAAGGGTATGTAGTATGCCCAAATATGATGCTTGAATTATCATCTCAAAACAGGCAGAAAGGAGAACATATGATATATTCAACAGAAGTACAAAATATGTGTCCGGTAACACAGGGCGTTCATCACGGAGCAGCTCCAATTCCGGAAGAAGCAAAGTGGGTACAGGCTAAGAAGATTGAGGATATTTCCGGTTATACACACGGTGTAGGCTGGTGTGCACCTCAGCAGGGAACCTGTAAGTTATCCCTGAACGTTAAGGATGGTATCATTCAGGAAGCTCTTGTAGAGACCATCGGATGTTCCGGTATGACTCATTCTGCTGCTATGGCAAGTGAGATTCTTCCAGGTCTTACACTTTTAGAGGCATTGAATACTGACCTTGTATGTGATGCTATCAATACTGCTATGAGAGAGTTATTCCTTCAGATCGTTTACGGTCGTACACAGAGTGCGTTCTCTGAGGGCGGACTTCAGATCGGTGCAGGTCTTGAGGATTTAGGAAAGGGTGCTCGTTCCATGGTTGGTACTATGTACGGAACTTTGGATAAGGGACCTAGATACTTAGAGATGACTGATGGTTATGTTACCGATTTAGCTCTTGACGAAAATGACGAGATTATCGGCTACAAGTTTATTAACTTTGGTAAGATGATGGACTTCATCAAGGCTGGTGATGATCCTAAGACTGCTGTTGAGAAGGCTTCCGGTCAGTACGGACGTGTTGCTGATGCAGTTCGTTTCATCGATCCACGTAAAGAGTAATCAGGAGGAACGTAATTATGGCATTATTTGAATCATATGAAAGAAGAGAAAAGCAGATCCTCGCTAAGCTTGCTGAGTATGGTATTAACTCCATCGAGGAAGCTGCTGAGATTACAAAGGCAGCTGGTCTTGATGTTTATACTCAGGTTGAGAAGATTCAGCCAATCTGCTTCGAGAACGCTAAGTGGGCTTACACTGTAGGTGCTGCTATTGCAATTAAGAAGAATTGTAGAAAGGCTGCTGATGCTGCAGCTGCTATCGGAGAAGGTCTTCAGGCTTTCTGTATCCCTGGTTCCGTTGCTGACCGTCGTAAGGTAGGTCTTGGCCATGGTAACCTTGGTAAGATGTTATTGGAAGAGGATACTGAGTGCTTCGCATTCTTAGCTGGTCATGAGTCTTTCGCAGCTGCTGAGGGTGCTATCGGTATCGCTGAGAAGGCTAACAAGGTTCGTCAGAAGCCATTACGTGTTATCTTGAACGGTCTTGGTAAGGACGCTGCTCAGATTATTTCCCGTATCAACGGCTTCACTTATGTAGAGACTCAGTATGATTACTACACCGGTGAGGTTAAGGAAGTATTCCGTAAGTGCTATTCTAAGGATGAGAAGAGCCCTCGTGCGTTGGTTAACTGCTACGGCGCTAACGATGTACAGGAAGGTGTTGCTATCATGTGGAAGGAGAACGTTGATGTATCCATCACCGGTAACTCCACCAACCCAACACGTTTCCAGCATCCGGTAGCTGGTACTTACAAGAAGGAGCGTACCGAGGCTGGTAAGAAGTACTTCTCCGTTGCTTCCGGTGGTGGTACAGGTAGAACACTTCACCCAGACAACATGGCAGCAGGTCCTGCTTCCTACGGTATGACTGATACCATGGGACGTATGCATTCTGATGCTCAGTTCGCTGGTTCTTCTTCCGTACCTGCTCACGTAGAGATGATGGGTCTTATCGGTATGGGTAACAACCCAATGGTAGGTGCTACCGTTGCTGTTGCTGTATCTATCGAAGAGGCTGCTTCTGCAGGTAAGTTCTAAGACTTCATCATAGCCTTATATGAGATGTTTAACGCCCTAGGCTTTCGCCTGGGGCGTTTTTATGTTATACTTTTCCACAAAGTTTCGAAAACGTTTTAGGAGTTATAAAATGGCGGAAAATAAGTTTTTATTAAAAGTCAGCGAGCAGTTGTTTTTGCTTCAGAATAAGTTCCTCGGAGCAGGTCTTGCTCAGGAAGAGAACATTCCGGTGGGAGAGAAAATCATTACTCCGGGAATGCCGGAATTGGTGCGCTCTCTTGCAGAGGAAGGCATTGTGCTGTTGAAGAATGAGGGTGGGATTTTGCCTATCCAGCCGGAGCAGAGGGTATCTGTCTTCGGTCGTATCCAGCAGGATTGGTTTTTCGTAGGATATGGTTCCGGTGGTGATGTACATAAGCCGTATGATATCAGCTTCTTTGAAGGGTTAGAACAGGCTGGTATTCAGTACAATCAGGAGCTGAAGACAATCTATGAGACCTGGTGCGCCGCTCATGTACCGGATCACGGATACTGGGGCCATTGGCCATATCATCATGAGGAGATGCCATTGGACCAGGCAACCGTGGATGCTGCCAAGGCCAAGAGTGATGTTGCCATTGTTATCATCGGACGTGCAGCCGGTGAGGACCGTGAGAACCTCTTGGAGCAGGGGTGCTACTATCTGACCGATGCGGAAAAAGATATGCTTGCCAAGGTGACTACAACCTTCGATAAGACCGTGGTGATTATGGACTGCGGCAACATTGTGGACCTGGCATTCTTAGATGATTACCACATTGATGGCGTGGTATACGCATGGCAGCTTGGTATGGAGAATGCCAATGCTTTGGGCAATGTCTTAAGTGGTAGAGTCAGCCCTTCCGGCAAGCTTACCGATACCATTGCCAACCGCTACGAGGATTATCCGTCATCTGCCAACTTCGGTAAGGAAGAATATAACAACTATGTAGAAGATATCTATGTGGGATATCGCTATTTTACTACCTTTGCCAAGGAGGATATTCGCTATCCATTCGGATTCGGTTTGTCCTATACTACCTTTGACATGGCTCTTGACCATGTAGAGGTATCCGGTGATGCCAATGCCAAGTATTGCTTCTTCGTAAAGGTAACCAATACCGGAGATGTCTCCGGTAAGGAAGTGGTACAGCTCTATGTGGAAGCACCGCAAGGCAAGCTGGGCAAGGCTGCTCGTGTCTTAGCCGGCTTTGAAAAAACCAAGACCCTGGCACCGGGAGAGAGTGAAGAGGTATGCATCGCCATTACAGAATCCGACTTTGCATCCTTTGATGATTCCGGCGTCAGTGGTCATAAGGATTGCTTCGTATTAGAGGACGGAAGCTATGGCTTCTATGTAGGTTCTGACTGTATGCAGGCAGCTTGTATGTATACGGCTACCTATGATACCACTAAGGTGATTCGTCAGTGTCAGGAAGTCTGCATTCCAAAGCCATCCGATGCATTTGCAGTATTGAATCCTTTGGGAACCGATTCTGTTGCAGCTGCAACAAACGGCAAGACTTTCCCGGCAACCGCCATTGCCCTTGGAAGTCGTGATCTAAGAACCCGAATCTTAGACCATATTCCGGAGGAGATTCCGGTAACGGGAGACCAGGGTATCAAGCTTGCCGATGTAAAAGCAGGCAAGGCAACCTTAGAGGCGTTTATTGCTCAGCTCTCTGACAAGGAATTGATTGATTTGACCCGTGGAGAGGGCCCGATGAATTCTGACCTTGGAGTATCCGGTAATGCCGGTGCCTTCGGTGGAATCACTCCATCTCTTCGTGGGAAGGGTATTCCGGCGTTGATTACCGCAGACGGTCCGGCGGGCATTCGTATTCGCCGTTATACCACCTTACTTCCATGCGGTACGGCCATTGCCTGCAGCTGGAATCCGAAGCTGGTAGAAGAGACCTTCGTCAAGGTGGGCGAAGAAGCCAAGCGATTTGATGTGGATGTGAACTTAGCACCGGGCATGAATATTCACCGGAATCCGTTATGTGGACGTAACTTCGAGTACTATGCGGAAGATCCGCTGTTGTCCGGCCGAGTTGCAGCAGCTTGTGTACGTGGTTTACAGGCCGGTGGCACCTCCTCTTGTCCGAAGCATTTTGCATGTAACAACCAGGAGACCAACCGGAACTACAACGATAGCCGCGTATCCATGCGCGCCCTTCGTGAGATCTATCTGAAAAACTTCGAGTACTGCGTCAAGGAAGGTAAGCCGGCCAACATCATGACCAGTTATAATAAGGTCAACGGTGTGTGGAGCCATTACAACTATGATTTGGTTACTACCGTGCTTCGGGAAGAGTGGGGCTATGAAGGCAACGTCATGACCGATTGGTGGATGCAGGAGGATGTATCTCCGGAATTCCCGGAGGTTCGCAACAATGGCTATCGTACCCGTGCCCAGGTGGATGTGTTGATGCCGGGCAATCTGTCGAAGATCGGTAAGAAGTACAAGTTCGACAAGGAACATTTGCGCTGTTTGCAGGCGAAGAACGGAATCACAAGAAGTGAGTTACAGCGCATCGCAGCAAACGTTCTGCGCTTTGCATTGACCCGTATGTAGTTCATCCTCGGGGAGGAAAAGAGATGGAGTTGTCACAAGTAATTGCGGGAGCCATGATTCTAGCGGAGATTGCCGGTGGAATCAGCCTTCCTGCCACAGAAGCAACGGAACCGGAAGTGGCAGAAGCTACAGAAGCTGTCGAGGAGACCACAGAGATTCTGGATTTCGTGGATGTCTACGGAGAATCCTATCAGGTGGAGATTCATCCGGATTGGGAGAAGCATCCTTACAACTACGAGCATTTATCTAAGGACGGGGCCTTCTATTCCTATGAAGACGAGACTTATACCTCCAAGGCAGGTATTGATGTGTCCAAGTACCAAGGACAGGTGGACTGGCAGGCGGTCAAAGACGCCGGAGCGGATTTTGTCTTCCTTCGGATGGGCTATCGTAGTTACGGTTCCGGAGAGCTGAACTTAGACCCCATGTTTGTAACCAATATCGAGGGCGCTACGGCTGCCGGATTGGATGTGGGGGTGTATTTTTTCTCACAGGCTATTAATGAGGCGGAAGCTGTGGAAGAGGCATATTTCGTCCTATCCAATCTGAAAGGTTATGACCTTCAGATGCCCATCGTCTATGACCCGGAGACCATCCGGGATGATGTGGCCAGAACCGATGATGTAACGGGAGAACAGTTCACCAAGAACGCCCTTGCCTTCTGCAAGGAAGTGGAAGAAGCGGGAGAGCATCCCATGGTCTACTGCAATATGCTGTGGGAAGCCTATGAGTTGGATTTACAACAATTGGAAAATCTGGAAATCTGGTATGCAGATTATGAAGCACTGCCCCAGACCCCGTATAACTACACCATCTGGCAGTATACCCAGACCGGAAGCTGCCCGGGGGTCAGTGGTTCCGTAGATAAGAACTTATGGATAATGAAAAAATAAAAGAAGCGTCGGATGCGAACAAATGCATCCGGCGCTTTTGTTTAGATGACTACTAATTCTCCGGCATAGTTGGTAGCTAAGGCTTCTTTGATCTCTTCCGTGGATAAGTCCAGGGACAACAGCCACATCAGCTTGGTCACCAAGGCCTCGGTGGTAATATTGCTCATGCTGATGACTCCGGCGTCCATGGCCAGACGGCCCACCTCGTAGATGGACATATCGGTCTTACCGTAGAAGCATTGGGTCTTGCAGACCACGATCATACCTTCGTCTACTAACTTCTGTAGCTTATTCAAGAATTCCGTCTTACGGTTCGGGATACCACCGCTACCGAAGCCTTCGATGACTAAGGCCTGGTAGGATCCGCCGTGGAAGAAATCGCAGATATCGCTGCTGATGCCCGGAACCAGCTTCAGTAGGAAGGTCTTGCCGGTAATGGCGCAGCAAGGCATGCTACGGCGGGCGGATAGCAGCTTATCGATGCGCTTTTTGTACCAGTGCATCTGGCCCTTGCGGAAGTAGCCGATGTCCTTGCCGTACAAGGTATGGAAAGCTGCCAGACGGTCCGCAGAGACCTTGCTGGTATGACAGCCTAGCATCACATGGTTGGCAAAAGCAATCATAACCAAAGGAGCAGGAGCGCTGGCCGCTGCCTCAATGGCGCAGGTAATATTGCGAATGGCATCCGTGCCCTCTGCATGAATGGGCTTCTGGCTTCCGGTAATGACTACAGGAAGGGGGAAGTCCAAGAGCATATAGCTTAGGGCAGAAGCGGTGTAGGCCATGGTGTCGGTACCGTGGAGCACCACAACGCCGTCGCAACCCTCGCTGTGGGAGCGGATGGATTCCATCAACACATTCCAATCGCTGGGGCGCATGTTACTGCTGTCGATTTGGAACGGCTCGGATATGACAAAATCGTAGGATGCGGTGTAACCAAGCTCTTCTAACATGGTGGCAGCATGGACGGTAGGCTTCAAGCCGTCGCCGGAATCGCTGCTGGCAATGGTTCCACCGGTGGTAATGAATAAAATCTTTTTTTTCATGAAAAATACCTCACTGCGACATCATAGTGCATTGCCGTAAGATGTGCAAGGAAATCGTTTTCGCTACGCACGTATATTAATTGACAGAATGTGTATGATTGGCTATTGATAAATGAAAATAATTTGATACAATTGACTTGTTTTTGGTGTTTTTTTCAAGTATGAAAGTCAGTCTAGAGTAGTAGGAGTTATTAGATGGAACTTCCATATCAGTTGTATGAGGATGTACCCTGGAATTATGAGATACATCCGGAGACGCTACAGTTTGCGTTTCAGCCCATTTGGGATATTAAGAATCATTCGATTTACGGTTATGAGTGTTTGATGCGTCCGAACGGCAGACCGCCTATGGACTACATCATGGCATACGAACGTGCCGGACGACTCCAGGAGATTGAAGAGATTTCTTTTTATTATGGGGCCAAGGCCTTCCTGGATGCGAAGTTGGAAGGCATGTTATTTATGAATAGTTTTCCCTCTACCTGCATGTCCTTAGAGCGGGCGTTAGAGGCAGAGATGATGGCGAATGACCGATTACGGGACCGCATGGTCATCGAGATCTTAGAGTATACCCAGCACGATGATTTTTCCTGGCAGATCAAGAAGAAGGCCTTCGAGCGCTCCGGCGCCAGACCACTCTATGCCATTGATGATTTCGGAACCGGGGAGAATGAGGACTTAGCATGCATTCACCGTTATAAGCCGGATATCGTGAAGATTGACCGGAAGTTCATCAAACATATCGAGAGTAATCCCCAGCATCAGAACGTGATTGAACATATGGTGGCCGGTGGTCGACGGGATGGCATCAAGCTCTTGGCAGAGGGCGTAGAAACCGCCAATGAGTATTATTATCTCATGTCTAAGGTGGATTATATGCAGGGATATTTCCTTGGCAAACCGAAGATTTACAAGTGACAAAATACAGAAGACTTTCGCGATATTCAGCGAAAGTCTTTTTATTTTATAAAAATGCTGTGTTTTTTCTGACAAAAAGAGGTATGATACTAGTAGAATTATATTTACGCTTCTTTGCTGGGGTCGTTGAAAACATAGAGTCGCAAGCATCAAGTTTTGGAGGAGACATCTATGAAAAAGGAACGTAAAGGACAGTTAGTAAGAAAAGTAGTGGTACTGGCAGTAATTTCAGCTATCGCGGTAGGTCTTATGATCGGTATCGTAGGCATCGTGTCCGTACGCAGCACGTATCTGAACATGGTAAAGGACGAACTGCATTCTGCAGCCGCACAGGCCGACAGCGAGTTTACATCCATGTGGGATGGCGACTGGGCTTATGAGAATGGCGTGATTACCAAAGGCGAAGAGCCGGTTTACGAGGAGTACTTGGAAACCATGGAAAGTCTGAAGGAAGAGACCGGATTGGATTACAGTATCTTTTACCAGGAAAATCGTGTCATTACCACCTTGCGTGATGAGAAGGGCAACTATCTCTTGAATGAGAAAGCCGGCGAACGCGTCATCAACGAAGTTATTAAGGCGAATGCTCAGGCATACTATACCGATTTGAAATATGGTGGAGTTCCTTATTACGGATATTATTACCCGTTAACCAATGACGACGGCACCGTAGCCGGAATGATTTTTGTCGGAAGAGAGAGTGCAGAGATTAGTCGAGACATCAATCGCGTGGTCGGCATGATGATTGGTGTGTTGGCGGTTGGTATTGTGATTATGATCATCTTAGGTGGTGTAGCAACCACCCTTGCAGGTCGCTCCATGAAGGAAGTTGCCAGAGTTGTTGATGTTTTGGCAAGCGGTGATTTGACGGTAGAGGTTCCGCAGTTCTTAATCGATCGTAACGATGATGTAGGAACCATTGCAGATAATGTAAGGGCGTTGGCGGAGAAGCTGTTGAACGTCCTTGGCAATGCCAAGGGGCTCTCCGGCAATGTGAGTCGTTCCGGTGATGAATTGGCCAGCTCTTCCCAGATGGCAGTGAATGCATCCTCCCAGGTAACGGAGGCTGTGGATGAAATCAGTAAGGGCGCGGTATCCCAGGCAGAGAACGTACAGGATTCCGCTTCCAACGTTAATGGTATCGGTGATGATATTGAAATTATTGCCGGTAATGTATCCACCTTGTCAGATTATACGAAGGAAATGAAGAGTGCCTGCAACGATTCCATGCAGGCATTAGAGACCTTGCTTCGTCAGAATGCAGGCGTTGTGGAATCTATGGCAGCCATTGATACGGCGACACGGAATACCAATGAAGCGGTACAGAATATTACCAATGCAGCCCAGTTGATTACGGATATTGCATCCCAGACCAACCTGTTGGCATTGAATGCTTCCATCGAAGCAGCCAGAGCCGGTGAGGCAGGTAGAGGATTCGCAGTTGTAGCGGAAGAGATTGGAGCCTTGGCAGAACAATCCTCTAAGACCGCAGACGAGATTAAGGACATTATCAATAAGCTTTCGGTGGAGTCGGAACATTCCGTAGCCACCATCAGCCAGCTGAACGGCGAATTGGAACAGCAGTCCAAGCAAATCGATGATACCAAGAATGTCATGCTGAAGATGGAAGAGGGCGTGAAGTCGGTAGCAAACAGCTCGGAAGAGATTTCTTCCCGGGTGGAAGGACTGGAGAGTGCCAAGAACAATCTGGTCAATATCATTTCCGATCTGTCTGCAATATCCGAAGAGAATGCAGCTTCTACCGAGGAAACCAATGCTTCGGTTCAGGAGTTGAATGACACCTTCGAAGTCATCAACCAGAGTGCGGATGAGTTAAAAATCCTGGCAGAGCAGTTGGATAAAGAAATCAGTTTCTTCAAGATTGAAGCATAAGAATAGGAAACCCCGGCCACCTTACGATGGTCGGGGTATTTTTATGCCTTCTTATAAGTCTACCTTCGGCAGCTTGGCGATGGATGCGGCAATGTCTTCATCCGTTGGGATGTAGTCACTCATCTCGCCGTCGTTGTACTTCTGGTAAGCAACCAAATCGAAGTATCCGGTTCCGGTGAGACCGAAGACGATGGTCTTCTCTTCGCCGGTTTCCTTGCACTTTAATGCCTCGTCGATGGCTGCACGGATGGCATGAGAGCTCTCCGGTGCCGGAAGGATGCCTTCCACACGGGCAAACTGTTCAGCTGCTTCGAATACGGAGGTCTGTTCTACACTGCGTGCTTCCATTAAGCCGTCATGATACAGCTGGGAGAGGGTGGAACTCATGCCGTGGAAGCGAAGGCCGCCTGCATGGTTCGGGGATGGAATGAATCCGCTTCCCAAGGTATACATTTTTGCCAGAGGGCAAATCATACCGGTGTCGCAGAAATCGTAAGCGTAGGTTCCGCGGGTGAAGCTTGGGCAGCTGGCAGGTTCTACAGCGATGATGCGATAGTCTGCTTCTCCACGTAACTTCTCGCCCATGAACGGAGCGATAAGACCGCCAAGGTTGGAACCGCCGCCGGCGCAGCCGATGATGATGTCCGGCTTGATGCCGTATTTATCTAAGGCTGCCTTGGTCTCAAGACCGATGACAGATTGGTGCAGAAGAACCTGGTTCAATACACTACCCAGTACGTAGCGATATCCCGGATTCTTGGTAGCTACTTCTACCGCTTCGGAGATGGCACAGCCAAGACTTCCGGTGGTGCCCGGATGCTCTGCTAAGATCTTGCGTCCAACCTCTGTGGTCTCGGATGGAGACGGAACGACGGAAGCGCCGTAAGTACGCATGACTTCCCGACGGAACGGCTTCTGTTCGTAAGAAACCTTTACCATGTAGACCTTGCAGTCCAGGTCAAAATAGGAGCATGCCATGGAAAGGGCAGTTCCCCACTGGCCGGCACCGGTCTCTGTGGTGACACCTTTTAAGCCCTGCTTTTTCGCATAATAGGCCTGAGCAATGGCGGAGTTTAACTTGTGGCTTCCGCTGGTGTTGTTGCCTTCGAATTTGTAGTAAATCTTCGCCGGAGTGCCAAGCTTCTTCTCTAAACAGTACGCACGTACCAATGGAGCAGGGCGGTACATCTTGTAGAAGTTCCGGAACTCTTCCGGAATCTCGATGTATGGTGTGGTATCGTCCAATTCCTGCTGTACCAACTCTTCACAGAAGATTGGAGATAATTCCTCTGCAGTAAGAGGCTTTAAGGTTGCAGGATTCAGAAGTGGAGCAGGCTTATTCTTCATATCTGCTCGCAGGTTATACCATGCCTTCGGCATTTCCTCTTCGGTTAAGTAAATTTTGTAAGGGATTGTTTTGTCAGACATTGTGTGACTCCTTTCTTTTTTTCTTTGGGACAGGAGCCGTAAAAATTAGAAAACCTGTCCCACAGTAATAATTACTGCTGGGACAGGTTGAACATTCGACCTGCGGTGCCACCCGGCTTGGTGTATCTTACACCCACTTAACGCATACCATCATATGCTGAATCGGATTACGGTGATTCATGCCGTCTTGCATACTAGAAACAGTTCGTTCTGCGCGCCCTCAGAAGTCCATTCAACGAAAACACTTATGTTGCAATCCCACCGCCTGCAACTCTCTCGGATAAGGAGGATTCCGTCTACTTACTCTTCATCAACGGTTTTATTGAGAATAACACAGCTGAAAAACCATTGTCAATACCGTAAATTGTAAATCGAAATGCAACCCTTTCGATCACTGAACCTTTCTTTGTAATAGATAATGCATATAGTATGGAGTAGTTGCATCTCCATGTACATGGGCTTGATCACATGTTGGTCAGGTCCATTTATTGTGTTATCCTTTATGGTTGTGTCGGCGAGTAGAAATGGAGGATAACATGTCTAACTTTTTTACTTATGCTGAAAGGATCTCTCTCCAAAAATTTCTTGGAGAAGGGCTTACTTTCAAAGAAATAGCTCGCACTCTAGGTAAGGATCCATCTACCATATCCAGAGAGGTCAGAAAACACATGTCTGAAATGGCTACTGGCAGACCTGGGTATCCATACAATCCATGCAAGCATAGAAAGAATTGCAGGATCAAGAATCTATGTGGTGGTGCTTGCCATAGAGCTTCAAGCAACTACTGTAAGCTGTGTCAGGATTGTACAAGTCACTGCTCGGACTTTCTTGAAGAAATATGTACAAGCAGGTTTAAAGCTCCATATGTCTGTAACGGCTGTGGTCAGATCGAAAAGTGTACGTTGCTCAAAAATATATATGATGCTGAGCATGCCCAGTACAAAGCTCATGATGTGATAACCCAGGCGCGTTCAGGACTCTGTACTTCTGAAGCTGAGATAGCCCATTTAAATGCAATTGTCAGCCCTCTTGTTAAGCGAGGTCAGTCATTGCACCAGATTTACATAACCCACCAAGACGAGATTATGTGTAGCGAAAAAACGTTGTATAACTACCTTGCCTCAGACCTGTTTGATGTAAGCAATGGTGATCTTCCAAGGAAGAAAAGACTCCGTCCGCGTAAGCAAAAGAAAGAATATAAGGTGGATAAAGGCTGTCGTATTGGTCGAAGCTACAAGGACTTCCTTGAATACCTTGACAAGAATCCCGATACATCTGTCGTTCAGATGGACAGTGTTATCGGAACTGTGGGTGGTAAATGCCTACTGACAATACACTTTGTTGAATCATCACTTATGCTGGCGTTCTTGCGCGATGCTAATACTTCCCAATCAGTTATTGATGTATTTGATGACTTGCAGGAAAGGCTTGGAATAGAACTGTTCAAACGTATCTTTCCACTGATCGTAACTGACAACGGAAGTGAGTTCTCTAATCCCATGGCAATCGAATGTGACAGGGAAACAGGAGAAATTCGTACACAGGTCTTTTATTGCGATGCCGGAAAGCCATATCAGAAAGGCTCTATAGAGGTTAACCACGAACTGATACGAAGAGTACTCACGGATGTTGATGGACGTAATCGCAGTTTTAACAACCTCACACAAGAGGATGTGAACCTGATGATGGATCACATCAATTCTTATAAAAGAAAAAAGCTGAACGATCGTAGCCCATACGAGACATTCAGCTTTTATCATGGTGAAGAAGTTCTGAGGCTTCTTGGATGTACAAAGGTTCCCGCCGACGACATCCTGCTTAGGCCTGAGCTTCTAGGACTCTAAAACAAACAGACCGCCGACACAGCAATACTAAAACTATATCGAAAAATCAGGGGTGGATTCTCCGATTACAAGTAAAATCGAGAGGGAGTCGACCTCTGTTGGTCATGTTTATTTTTTCATGATAAATGAAAATATCCATTTGTCAACGTCGCATTTCGATTACAAGACCAAACTTTTCGATTACAAAAGTGGAATTTCGCCGACAAAAATGGCATCTCGCTTACAAATATGAAGTTTTCAATTTACAAAGTTGCATTTCCATGTACAAAACTGCATCTCGCCTTGCTATTCAGCAACCATTGTCAATACAATTTCGCACCGTGATTGTAGAAAAGAAAATAATTATCGTAAAACGATAAATAATTATTGACTTTCAGTTTGCATGGGATTATACTCCAGATAGATGGAGGTGGAAAATGATGGAAAAACAACAGACCAATGAAACAGCATATGAGTTATCCAAGAAGTTGAAGCAAGTGGTGATTGTGCTTGCGGTCTTAGGTGCGCTTTTAACAATAGGTGCGGTATTCCTGCGACTTTGGGCACCACATCTGTTTGAAACGGTAGAAGTCTATACAACCCCGGACGGCGGCGGTGTGGACTATATTCCGAACCAAGAACTGGCACAGTCCTTGATGGGATTTTCCGTTTTTACGGTGATAGCAGCAGGGCTTTGCTATAAGATTCTCTGGCACTTCTGGCATGTATGCACCGAGATTGGAAGAGACAATTCCTTCTCTCCGGAGAATGAGACCTCTTTTCATCGCATGGCCAATACGGCATTTTTAATTTCCGGATTGTATGCATTGAAGTTGGCGTTTTACGGCGGCAGAACCTTTTTTATCACCCATGAGGTGCTGACCACTGTGGTGATGTGTGTATTGATTGTGGTATTCATGATTCTGTTTTTGCTCTTTGGCGTCATCTGCGAAGCATTATCCAAGCTGATTAAGAACGCCTATGAGATTAAGGCAGAGAACGATTTGACCATTTAGGAGGTGAGCATATGATCGTCATTAATATTGATGTCATGCTCGCCAAGCGCAAGATGAGCGTGACGGAACTAGCGGAGCGGGTGGGCATTACCTTAGCCAATATGTCGGTGTTAAAAACCGGCAAGGCCAAGGCGGTGAAGCTTGCTACCTTGAATGAGATTTGTAAGGCACTGGATTGTCAGCCGGGAGATATCCTAGAGTATCGGCCGGACGAAGAGGAGACTTAAGTAGTCTCCGGGGAGGAAACATATGGAAGAGTTAAAACCGATGACACCACCGATGGTGACACCAATGACAGCAGAAATGGTAACCGCCAAAATGGAAGCGGAAGAGAAGCGTCGGGCAGACCGCTTTGGCGTGCTGATCCTTCCAACCGTTGTGTATGCGGTGGCTTTTACCTTCTGCATCTACGATAACTTCGGGGGAATCCTGCAGGCGGTATTGGCCTTGGCTACCGTACTCTATTGCAGGCTCGTGGAGAAAAGAATGGGGATTGTAACCAAGCCGGGAAGCATTGTCTTGGAAGTGATGATGGTACTTCTTGGAATCTCCACCGGAACCACCGGTAACGGCGTGATTTGGGATTATAACCTGCTGGGATTGTTTTTATTGACTCTGGTACGTCTGTTGCATAATGCCTATGACGATGAGAAGTGGGATCTTGGAAAATATCTTGGGTCCATGCTGTCCACCATTGGATGTGGTCTGGAGCATTTGTTAGCGCCGGTGGTGGATGCCATGGCTTTTTCCAAGGAGGAGAAAAGTGAGAAGACCAAGACCTTGGCTGCGGTTGTGATCGGACTGTTGTTGGCGATTCCGCTTCTGGCCGTTGTGGTATCTTTGTTGGCATCGGCGGATATCGTGTTCTTAGATGTGTTGCATCGCATCTTTCATCTGAGCTTGGCAGACTGGTTCTTAATTGCAGTGACCTTCCTCTTCGGATTCTTGGCTTCCTACAGTGGCATGGCTGCTGTTGGAGCCCATCGGGTGAAGGAAGAAGTAAAGGACGTGAAGCAGTATCCGGCAATCGTTGCAATTACAACATTGTCTCTGGTGACGGTGGTATACCTGCTGTTTTCCGTGATTCAGATTGTGTATCTGTTCCTTGGTAACATGGTGTTACCGGAGGACTATACCTATGCGGAATATGCAAGAGAAGGGTTCTTCCAGCTATTGGTAGTATGTATCCTGAATGTGATCATTGTGTTGGTGGTATCCAAGCGGTTCCGAGAGCATGTGGTATTGAAGGGCTTGTTATTACTCATTTCAGTATGCACCTATATTATGGGGGCTTCCGCATTCCTGCGTATGTTGATGTACATTGATGCTTACCATTTGACCAGAAAGCGAATCCTAGTACTGTGGGCCCTTGTGACCATTGGATTGTTATTGGTGGGAATTGTGATTGGAATTTTCCGACAAGGATTTCCACTGCTACGCTATGGCATGACGGTATTTTGCCTTTGCTACCTGGTGTTGGCTTTTTCTCATATGGACTACTTTATTGCGGATTACAATATTCGCCAGATGCAGGTGGCCGGGGAGTTGGCATTCGAAGACCATGACTCTTGGTATGATGAAGGGTACGGCACCGTGAAGATGCACTACTTAAACAGCCTTTCCTCCGATGCGGCAGCAGCATTTGATGGAATTCCAACAGGCCTCTATGGGGATTACCGGGAGGAAATGGTGGATACCTACGAGGAGGAGTCCTGGCGCCAGTGGAATCTGTCCCATTATCTTGCTTGGAAACGGTGCAAGGCCACCGATTTATCCAAGCAGGAAGTAGAGCAGTAGCATCAAGGCCAGGAAGGCAATGTTGGCGATGGTGAAGATGCCGATGTACTTCTTGGTGTCGGCGCCTTCCACATAGCTGTACTGCTTGAAGGAGATGAGGCTGGCCATGGAGGCGATTAAGGTTCCAAGGCCGCCTAGGTTGGTGCCTACGATGAGGGCCTGGATGTTTTTCGTAAATCCGGAGCAGAGAATGGCCGCCGGAACGTTACTGATGACCTGGCTTAAGAGGATGGAGACGATGACTTCGTGGTTACGTACCAAGGACTCTAAGAAGTCGCTTAAGGCCGGAATTCGCTTCATATTGCCGATGAAGACGAAGAGACAGATGAAGGTGGCAAGCAGGGAATAATCCGGCTTCCGAAGAACCTGTCGGTCGATGATGGCTACGATGACCAGGACGATGGCCAAGCCGATGTAGTATGGAAGTGCTCTTGCCACAACTGCGATGGAGAGCACAAATAATGCAACATACAGAGCAATCTTACACTTATCTTTGCGTCCGCGGAGATAAGTGTTTTTTTCTGCCAAGGTGGCGGTCGCATTTTTTACAAAGAAAAAGATGGAGACGGTAAGTAATACCAGAGCCACAACGGAATAAGGCAGCATCAGACGAAGGAAACTTCCAAGGCTCATATCGGACAGGGAATACAGATAGAGGTTCTGTGGATTTCCCAGCGGGGTGAGCATGCTTCCCAAGTTGGCTGCAATGGTCTCAAGGACAATCACGATGATATAGAGATCCTTCCGGTTGGACAGGGATAGGGTCACGATGGAAAAGGGCACGAAGGTCAGTAGGGCCACATCGTTGGTAATGAACATGGCGGAGAAGAAGCACAGGGCCACTAAAACCAGGGTGATGCCACGGACCGTAGACATGGTGCTGACAAGATTTTCCCCAATCTGGCGGAAGACTTTCAGTCGCTGGAAACCGGCCATGGTAATCATCAGCATCAGAAGGATGCTTAAGGTGCGATAGTCAATGTACGCAAAATAGCCTTTGTCCGGATGAACGAAGAAGCAGGAAATTACTGCTAAGACAAAGGCTACACATAATACGATTTCGGATTTGATAAAATTCTTGATTGCTTGCATGGTTTTATTTCAACGCCTCTGCGTCCAGACCTCCTGCTGCGATGGTGTTCTCAATCCATAACTGCAGGGAATCCGCAGTTCTTGCAATCTGTGAGAGCTGGTGCTTGATGCGGGAGAAATCTTCCATCTCATCATTGGAGATGACGCCGTCTGCAGTAATCTCGATGAGGCGGTCCTTCTCCTTGTTCAGGTTATTTAAGGTTGCAAGCATCTCTAAGGTAATCTGGGATAAGTCCTTGATCTCCACGTGGGCGATGCGCTCCTGGCCTAAAGGGCATTGGGTGGAGCAGTAATAGTTGCACAGACTCGGCTTCTTATAAGCCTGGGCCATAGCCATAATCTCATCCGGATGTGGCTCGGACTTCTCGCTCTCGATTTTCTCGATGCGGCTCTCGGATACATATTCCATCAGCTCGGCAGCTTCCGCACGGGTAAGCCCTGCGGCCTCTCTGGAGAGCTGGTATTCGTTCTTATTTTCTCTGATTGATTTACGTCCCATAACGATTCCTCTGTAACAGTCGATTTGCTGCTATTATACAGCTATTTGGCGTGTGGGTGAACCCCCGGGGGTTCATTTATGGTACAATGACGGTGATTGATTGTGAGGAGGTCAACAATATGAAAAACAAGAAATGGATGGCAGCGGTACTTTTGGTATCTGCAGTATGCCTTTGCGCTTGCGGCAAGAAGACCGAGACACCGGCACCCGTAGAACAGCCACAGACGGCACCTTCAACGACCACAACAGAGCAGAATACACAAGAAGATTCCTCCCTTTATGAGGATTTTAAGAATGGAACCGTGAAGGTTCGATATCAGGCCAGTGCCAACTATGCGGACTATCTGTCTTTGGAAGGTATCTTAAATGACGGGGAATACTATTCCGCAGAGGAGATTATTGAAGCGGTAAAAGCAAACGTCGATGAGCATGTTGGTATTACGGATGGCGATGTCATCTATAGCACCATTGACTGCGGAAGCGACGGCAATGAGGAGTTATTAGTACAGTTCCCATTTGGTGAAGGATTCCAGCTATACATGGTAATCAAGGATATGGACGGAGACTTGGTGGTCTGCTATGACCAGGATGCGTGGGACCGCAAGTACGTAGAGATTGGAACGGACGGATTGGTACAGTGCGGCGGTTCCAGCGGCGCCAATGTACACGGTTCTGATTTCGGTTATATTGATGCGGATGGTGTGTATCACTATTATTACGGTGTTCAGGAGACCATCACCCTCTACGGCGATATCTATCTGACGAATAAGGGCGAGCTGACCACGGTTTCTGCGGAAGGATTGGACAACGATCACATTGGACTTCGTGAGTATTACTTCGAGCCAATTTACGAGGATCGTACTTATTACTACAATTACTTCATTTTGGACGACGAGTTCAACGATGTAACAACGGAAGCGGATTACGACGACTCCAATGAGTTGAAGCAGCGCATTGAGGGTGCAGGATTCAAGACCTACACCAAGAGCGAGATTGATCAGATGCTTGCGGATCGTGCAAAAGAAATCGGTTACCCGAACTAATTCTTTTCTCTTGTCATGTGTCTAAATAAGTGATATAACGTAGTTAGCGTCATCTAACATATTGAAAAAGCCGTCCAAAGCGACGGTTTTTTCTTGGAGTTGATGTTAGGTGAAACTAACTAGGAATCACAAAGAAGGGAGTAGTATGAAAGAGAAAAAACAAAGTGATCTGTCGATTCTCCTTGGATTTGCAGGCAAATACAAGGGACTGACATTTTTAGGATTAGGATTGTCCGGGGTAGCAATGGCATTGGGCATGGTGCCATACATCTGCGTTTGGATGGTCATTCGGGAACTGATTGCAGTTGCACCGAACTGGCAGGAAGCTACCGGAATCAGCCGCTATGGCTGGCTGACGTTCTGGGCAGTGGTGGCCGGTATCGTGGTTTATTTTTTCGCATTGATGTGCACCCACATGTCAGCCTTCCGCATTGCCTCTAACATTCGCAAAGAGGGCATGCGTCGTCTGATGAAGGCGCCCCTTGGATTTTTTGACAACAATGCCTCCGGATTGCTTCGCAACAAGCTCAATGCAGCAGCCTCCGAGACGGAAACCCTGTTGGCACACAACATTGCCGATATGGTGGGAAGCATTGTGATGTTTGTGGGCATGATCGTTATGATGTTCGTCTTCGATTGGCGTATGGGTGCGGCTTGCCTTTTGGCGGCGGTGATTTCCATTGGCGCGCTGTGCTACATGATGGCAGGCAAAAATGCATCCATGGTGAAGGAATATTACGCAGCCCAGGACGAGATGAGCAAGGCGGGAACCGAGTATATTCGCGGCATTCCGGTGGTGAAGGTGTTCCAGCAGACGGTATATTCCTTCAAGGCATTTAAGGATGCCATCGAAGATTACAGTAATAAGGCGGAAAAATACAGCGTCGGTGTATGCGGCAAGCCCCAGACTTTGAACCTGACTGCAACGGAAGGAGCCTTTGTATTCCTAATTCCGGTAGCAGTACTTCTTGCGCCGAAGGCATTGGCCACCGGGAATTTTGCCGGCTTTATCACAGATTTTGCATTCTATGCAGTATTCTCTGCAATTGTATCTACCGCGTTGGCACGAATCATGTTTGCTGTTTCCGGTATGATGTTGGCAAGCTCCGCAGTCAGCCGTTTTTCCGCGGTTATGAATGCGCCGCAGCTTCCAATCACGGCCCATCCGAAGGCACCGCAGGATAACAGCGTGGAATTTCGGCATGTCAGCTTCACCTATGAAGGGGCAGATTTGCCGGCACTAAAGGATGTCTCTTTTACCGTCCAACCGGGGCAGACCATTGCATTGGTCGGTCCATCCGGTGGTGGAAAAACAACAGCAGCCAGCCTGATTCCAAGATTCTGGGATGCAACGGAAGGAAGTGTTTTGGTCGGTGGTGTGGACGTAAGGGACATGGATCCTCATACTTTGATGGACCAGATTGCCTTTGTTTTTCAGAATAACCATTTGTTTAAGGCAACGATCTTAGAGAATGTCCGGGCAGCCAAGCTGGATGCAAGTAAAGAACAGGTGCTTGCAGCCTTACATGCAGCCCAGTGTGATGATATTATAGCGAAGCTTCCCCAGGGCGTGGATACCATGATTGGTTCGGAAGGAACCTATCTCTCCGGCGGTGAACAGCAGCGAGTGGCACTGGCCCGGGCAATTTTGAAAGACGCGCCAATCATTGTATTGGACGAGGCGACGGCGTTTGCGGATCCGGAGAACGAAGTGCTGATCCAGAAGGCCTTTGCCTACTTAACCAAGGACCGCACCGTCATTATGATTGCCCACCGCCTGTCTACGGTTGTGGGCGCGGACAAGATTCTGGTGCTGGATGACGGTCGCATTACAGAAGAAGGAACCCACGATGCGCTGGTTTCCAAGGATGGTTTTTATGCCCACCTATGGAGTGAGTATAACCGGGCAGTACAGTGGAAAATTGTCGGAGCAGAGGGGGTATAAAGGATGTTTGGAGAAAAGATGCAGAGAAAATATGCGCTGTCGGAAACCGGCGTGAAAAACGTGAAGGCGGGAACCTTCTGGACCGTCATCGTGAACCTTGTGGTCATGGGCGGCATGGGCATTCTGTACTTCATGATGAAAAGCTATGTGGATACCCTGACGAAGGGGGCGGTATTGCCATCTGCAGGCGTTGTGTTACTGATGGTGCTGGCATTTTTTGTCATTTCATTTTTGACACATTTCCAGCAGTATAACGCAACCTACGGACTGGTATATCGAGCTGTGAAGGAAGTACGTATCGGCCTGGCAGAGCGGTTGCGCAAGTTGCCGTTAAGTTATTTTGGCAAAAAGGATTTGGCGGATTTGACGGAGACATTGATGGGGGATGTGAATCGACTGGAGCATGTCTGGTCCCACTGCCTGGGGTACCTGTACGGTTCCTACATTTCCACCGCCATCGTTGCAGTGATTCTGTTTGCCTTTGACTGGCGCATGACCATCGCTTGCATGTGGGGCGTTCCGGTGGCATTTTTGCTGTTGTTTGGCAGTCGCAACTGGAGCCATCGTTCTTCCGAAGAGAAAAAACAGGGTGAGGTACGGATTGCCGATTATATGCAGGAAACCTTGGAAAACATTCGGGAGATTCATGCCACCAATCGGGAAGAGGATTTCCTGGAGCGTATTAACACGGAAGTGGATGTACAGGAAAAACGTATTTTAAAAGGGGAGTTAATCTGCGGATTGTTTGTAAACGGCGCCAGCGTCATCATGCGTCTTGGCGTGGCAACCACCATTTTGATGGGGGTGAGCCTGATCCATGCCGGAGAGATCGATTTTATGACCTTCTTTATGTATATGCTCCTGATTACACGAATCTATGCGCCGTTTGATCAGGCATTGGCGTTGATTGCAGAGATGTTTATGTCTGAGGTGTCCGCAAAGCGCTTGATGGAGATTGCGGACATGGAGACGGCAGCAGGTGTAGATGCGTTTGAGCCACAGGGCCATGACATTGTATTCGATAACGTAGGTTTTTCCTATGATACGGAGGATGTGTTGCAGGGCGTATCTTTTACCGCAAAAGAGGGCGAGGTGACCGCACTGGTTGGCCCATCCGGATCGGGAAAAAGTACCTGTGCCCGGTTAGCAGCTAGATTGTGGGATAACAATGAGGGAAGCATTCGCGTCGGCGGCGTGGACATCAACGAGGTGGAGCCGGAAGTATTGCTGACAGATTATTCCATGGTGTTCCAGGATGTGGTGCTGTTTGATGATACGGTCATGGAGAATATCCGTCTGGGAAAACACGGGGCAACGGATGAGGAAGTGTTGGCAGCAGCAAAGGCGGCCAATTGCGATGAGTTCGTAACCAAAATGCCACAGGGATATCAGACACCAATCGGAGAGAACGGAGCCAAGTTGTCCGGTGGAGAGCGCCAGCGTATTTCCATTGCAAGAGCGCTGTTAAAAGATGCACCGATTGTCCTTCTGGATGAGGCAACGGCATCTTTGGATGTGGAGAATGAGACGAAGGTCCAGGGCGCATTGTCCCGTCTGCTGGCAGGCAAGACCGTGCTCGTAATTGCGCACCGCATGCGTACGGTAGAGGCGGCAGACCATATCGTGGTATTGGCCGACGGCAAAGTTGCAGAGCAGGGCGCGCCGCAGGATTTGTTGGCAAAAGAGGACGGAATCTTCCGTCACATGAGTCAGCTTCAGACCGCCAGCGCCGGCTGGTCCCTGTAATAATTTGACCCAGGGGGACGGAGTTCCCCTGGGTCATTTTTTTACATGCTGGTATATCCGCCGTCTACCGGAAGGGCGATACCGGTGACATAGCTAGCCTCGGAGGAAGCAAGGAACACAGCTGCTGCATCCAACTCACCTTCTTTTCCGTAGCGTTCCATAGGAATTACGGTTTTTGCATATTCCTGGAAATAATCGGAGTCTAAGGTTTCCTGGGTCAGTGGAGTGTAGAAATAGCCTGGGCAGATGGAGTTAACGGTGATACCGTACTTGCCCCATTCACCGGCTAAAGCTCTGGTTAGATTTACAACACCACCCTTGGCTGCATGATATGGAGAGGATGGAGCAATCTTGTTACCAACCAATCCGTACATGGAAGCGATGTTGATGATGCGTCCGTAGTTGGCAGGAATCATTGCCTTCTTGGCAACGGATCTTGCAACCTTGAAGGAACCGAAGAGGTCGATGTTCAGCTCGTTGCTGAACTGCTCGTCGGTAATGTCCTCTGCAGGAGCAACCGCACCGGTTCCGGCATTGTTAATTAAAATATCGATGTGACCGAAGTGTGCAAGGGCTTCGTCTACTGCCTTCTCAACATTTTCCGTATCTGTGATATCACACTTAATTGCTAAGGTCTCTACGCCGTACTCGTCATGGATTTCTTTGGCAACGGCTTCAATCAGCTCCTGACGTCTTGCAAGAGCGATGATGGAAGCGCCCTGTCTAGCCAGAGCCTTGGCCATCTGTACGCCGAGTCCGGTGGAACAACCGGTGACAAGTGCTACTTTTCCTGATAAATCAAACATTTTATTCATATTACACTTCCTTTCTGCAAGAGCAATTAAATTTTATACAATGTATTATATCATGCGAAACAATTGTGTGCAATACAATTTTGACTCAGGAACTCCGTCCCGGGGAGTCATTTTAGTTCGGCGAGGAATTGCTGAATTCGCTCATAGCGTTCCATAACTGCTTTGTGAGCAGGGTCCGGAATCCAGCTTCCGTTGTGATGATGAATGGTGTAGGTATGCTTTGTATTGTAAATTACACCCGTATCAAAACTCTTAGCTGTTAACGTCTCAAACGGGTATATCGTAATATCTTCCACGAATTGGAAACCACCGTTTTTTACCAGACCATGTTCTGCAATCACCTTGGTGTAGCGCACGGGGCAGGTGGAATTATCCCAGGAACCATCCGGCTTCAGATATGGTCTGCGCTCGTAGCTCCTGCAGATATCCTCGATAATTGGATGCCCCGGACGGGCGCCCATGCCGGAACCGCATTCGATACGATCCAAGGATTCGAAACTCATATACGCATCGTTGTACAGCAAATCATCGATAGAGCGAACCATCTCCACATCCAAATCCATATAGATGCCGCCGTATCTGCGCAGCAAGTCTGCCCTGGCGTAATCCGAGGCAAAAGCCCAATTCTTATGCGCCAGTGCCTGCTCATAAAAAAGACAACGCCCGGGTTGGTACGTATCCAACGTCCAAATCTTGATTTCAAAATCCGGGGCATACTTCCTCCAGGACGCCAAACAGCGTTGATACAACGCCGGCAGCGGATTGTCTGAGAACCAAATGGCATGAATCACCCTTGGAATCTGCGGGGTATCGTGCTTCCGATAGCCAACCGGTGGCTTTTCTACGGATAATAGCTGAATATCCTCGTATAACGCTTCAAGGTACATGGCCGGAACCGCTTCAAAGGCCGACAACTGTGCATCGGCTTTTAGCTGATTCATGATTTCCTCATATCCGGTTACTGCAACCAGAATCACCGTGCGTTTGGGGTTTTGCACCGCAAGGTCTTCTTTCCCTAGACGCGGAAAATGTTGTTCTTCCAACAATATATCCGTACTTCCACTTGGGTCCACGATTCCCTTTAGATTTGCCAGCAACCCGCTTTTTTTCAAAAACGGATAGGTGCTGTTGCGAAAATGCTTCCCGCTGCCCCAGCAGATGATGTCTTTGTTATGCAATTCACGAAAATACTCTGAAATCGTCATAGGCGCTTATGCTCCAAGATTCGGCCAAACCAGAATTTTACTAATGATAATAATCACAATCAGTGGCAGATACAGATCAACTGCTCTCCATACTCTTGCCAACGGAGTGGCATCCTTTTCGTTGTAAAAAACACGTCCATCGGTATCGTAATAAAGGTTAATCCGATCCCCGGGTGTCATCCGACGCAACTGAAAATAGTAATAGTAGCGTTGCTGTTGGATATACGGGTGCAGATAGCGATAACGGTAGTAGCGCACACGAATCTTCGTGCCCGGAATAACGAATCCCTCGTTCTTCATCGCAACTACCGACGGACTGTCTAAGTGCGCTAAAATTTTTCGATTGTGTTCTTTTGCATCCTGGAATTTGCGCTTTCCTTCACTGAATACCGGAATTCTGGACATTGCAAAGCGCATTCCGCCGTATACAACGATGCAGATGATTAGCCAGGTTACAATCTGCCATACCGGTGTGTTTTGAAAGCTGTCGATAAGCTCTTGTCGAATTGTCATTTTGTTTTCTCCCCTTAAAATGTTTTGCCCATAAGTTTGGCTCAAGATTGAGTATACTCTTTTTGCGCTGGCGAATGAACCCCCGGGACGGGGTTCCTGGGTCAAATTAGACAGGTGAAAAAAATGTGGATAGCGCCTCGGAGTTTTGTTAGAATGAATAACGTAGTCCGTGTGGATAAGCGGAGTATTTTTTTATGTCCACGTGGATCATTTCTGAATAAAATGTTGGAGGAAAGAGGAGAGTTATGCACAAAAGAAATTTCTCCCGAGTCATTGCGTTTGCGATGGCTCTATTTATGCTAGTTACAATCATGTTTACTAGCGTCGGCACCATTACCGTATGGGCCGAAGAACCGACAGCAAGCACACCTGCTGCCGGGGATTCATCTACGGGTTTCACAGACCCATCAAGCACACCCACAGAACCTATAAACAACCAAACACCACTGGAAACGGTAGCGGTACCGCAGGTGTCCGTTGCAGCCGGTGAGGTCACCAAGGACACCGCAGTACAGCTTACCTGCGAGACCGAGGGGGCTATCATCTATGTTTCCCGGGAGGAAAACAGTGGTTACAAGGAATACGACGGCAGTGATATTACAATTGCCGAAGACACCACACTATGGGCGTATGCAAGCAAGGAAGGTATGAGTGACTCCGCGCGCGTATCTTATGCATACACCGTAAAGGTGGAAGAGCAGGCAACTACATTGTCACAGACCATTACCGCCGTAGCAGACGGAACACAGTTTGTAATTTACAATGCAGATCAAAAATTGGTTTTGGGCAATGGCTTAAAACATGTTGCAACCACCGTTTTAGAAGACGGCAGCTTGCAGTTGACTGCAGAGATGGCAGTATTAACTGCCCATGCTAATGAACAGGCAGACGGCAGCACCTGGTGGACACTAAGTACTGCAGACGGTAAGTATTTAACAACTTCCGGTCGTAGCAACCTTGCACTCAATGATAGTGTAGTGGACGGAAGCTATTGGATTTTGGAATCTGATAAGGATGGCAATGCGTATTGGAAAGCGGCCAAAGTTGTTAATACCTACAACGGCAAAACACAGCCTATTTATTTGGAAGCATATAACGGCAAGTTCACCGGATACAATACCGGAAAAGCAGAGGGCAACAAAGCCTTTGCTATGCGTCTGTATGCAATGCCGGGCACCGTACTGCCGGAAGTAACACCAGAAGCAACCGTGGACGACTCCATCACTGCAACAGTAGCACAGTGGGCCGGCAACGGTGATTACAGCGGACTTTCTGAGGAAGCCGGCTGGGATATTGCCGGTGATCGTTATGAGACCAACGACATGGCAGATGCTACTTCCGGTTATTATGTAGTAAGCGGTGGCAAGCACGTGCAGCCTTTTACCACAGGAACCGGAACCAATGCCGGCGGCGTGAAGAATTACTACATGGGCGGCGCCGGAATCGGAGCGACAGAGGGCGACTATGCGGAGTTTGCAACCAGCTCCTTGGGCTATGGCGACATGAAGTTGTCCTTCCGTATGCGCGGAACCGGCGGAGCAACGGCCGGAATGCAGCTGCAGTATTCCACCGACGGAAGCACCTATGCAAATTTCGCAAATGGAAGCTATACCTGTAGCTACACCAAGTATGTGAACAATAAGCCTACGGAAAAGAAGGCTGAGGGCAACATTACTGACGGAATTGCCAAGACCAACTATGTAAAAGATTTGGTATCCCAGTACATTACCTTTACCTTTGATGTACCACAGGGGGCAGCCAATGCAGAAAAGTTGTATATCCGACTGGTACCACTGGCAGAGCGTGCCACACCGACAGATAAGGAAGGCGGCAAGGCAGTCGCCAAGACTGGAACCCTGCGCCTAGATAGCGTACAGTTATTGGGACATCCGATTGTAGCAGGTGACCAGGTTGGTTATATCAAGGCCAATCCGGGAAGCGGCGAGATTGCAGGGAATACTGCAATTGAGCTTACCACCGCAACCGAAGGTGCCACCATTCTCTATTCCATGGATAAGGGTGCAACCTTCCAGGCCTATGATGCAGCCAACAAGCCGGTGATTACTGAGTTCCCGGCATGCATCGTTACCTATGGAACCAAGGACGGCTGCAAGAACAGTGCAACCGCCATCTATCAGTACACCCAGAGCAAGGTGCAGTCCGTCATTGCCAATCCGAACGGCGGTGCCATTCCACAGGGGCAGAAGATTACCCTGCGTACCAAGACCGAAGGGGCAACCATTCGATATGCATATGTTACGGATGATAATCAGAGCGATGCAGATCTTACCTGGAATGATTATGTAGAGCCTTTTGCAGTAGATACTTTGCCATGCACCATTCGTGTGAAAGCGGTAAAAGAGGGCTGGCAGGACAGCGCGGTATCCACCTTGAAGTTTACCAAGCGGCAGAACGACAAGTACAACGTCTATTTTGGACAGATTCATGCTCACACCAACTTTTCCGATGGTGCGGGTTCACCGGAAGAAGCTTTTGAGCATGCTTCCAAGGAAGTGGACAACTTAGATTACTTATGTATCACCGATCATTCCAACTCCTTGGATGGAGCAGAAGACAGCGATATCACCAAGAATACCGATGCGGATGCGACAAAAGAGTGGACCAGAGGCCATGAATTGGCGAAGCAGTACAGTACTGAGGATTTTACCTGTATCTACGGATATGAAATGACTTGGTCCAACGGACTTGGTCACATGAATACCTTCAATACGGAAGGATTCCAGAGCAGAACCCAGAAGGAGTTCTCCACTTACGGAACGGCATTGAACAATTACTATGCGAAGTTGCGTCAGGTTCCGGATTCCGCAAGTATGTTTAACCACCCGGGAACCACCTTCGGTGACTTCCAGGATTTCGCATACTACAGCGAAGACAACGATGCGGTAATCACCATGATTGAGGTTGGTAACGGAGAGGGAACCATTGGTTCCAGTGGATATTTCCCATCCTATGAGTACTACACCCGTGCACTGGACAAGGGCTGGCACGTGGCTCCGGCCAACAACCAGGATAACCATAAGGGAAAATGGGGCGATGCCAATACCGCAAGAACCGTTGTTTTGGCAGACACCAATACGGAAGCGAACATTTACGATGCTATGAAGAACTATCGTATGTACGCAACCGAGGATAATAACTTAAGCATCTACTACACACTGGATAACTACATTATGGGAACCCAGTTGGACAAGGATGCGGTAGGGGAAACCGTACATATTCGCGGAGAGCTTACCGACGCTGACACCACCTCTACCCGTAACGGCAAGGCAGAGCAGCTTGGCAAGGTGGAGGTCATTGTAAACGGTGGCCTTAGCGTTGCAAGCAAACAGGTAAACACCAATGCACAGGTGGTTGAGTTTGATATTCCGGCAAATTACTCTTACTACTATTTGAAGGTAACAGAAGCCGACGGCGATATCGCAGTAACCGCTCCGGTTTGGGTTGGCACTGTAGAGGCTTGCGGAATTAACAAGACCTACACCAACACCGCTCTTTGCGTAGCGGGCGAACCGGCAGACATCAACGTGGACTTTTTCAACAACGAGAAGACGCCACTGGAGATTGAAGCCATTACCGTAACCGCTGACGGCGAGGAGGTTGCAACCTTCCGTGGTGATGCACTTGCAGAGCAGAAGGTGAATGCGATTGCCAGCAAGAGTACCGGTACTTTTACCACGATGTGGGCACCGGAAAAAGCAGGCACGGTCAAAATCGGCGTTACAGTGAAAGCAAAACTCAATGGTGTTGAGAAGCAGTACACCGGAACCATGAACATGAAGTTTACCAGCCCACAGCTGGTGGGCGATGTGGTGGTAGACGGAACCCACTACAATGATTATGTCAACGGATATTATGCCAATAATGTCACCAGCTTCGTGAAGCTCGGTGCCAACAAGAACTTACGAGTTCGTGTAGAAAAGAACGAGATTACGGCAGAAACATTAAAGAATTGCCAGCTTCTCGTTATTTCCGCTCCTGCGAAAAAGAAGGGCGAAGCAAACGGGGTAAATTACGTAGCCAGCCACTATAGCGAGGAATTCCTGGGTACCGTGAAGGACTACGTAGCAAATGGCGGAACTGTCATCATCTGCGGTATGGCGGATTATCAGGATCAAGCAACGGGATCTACTGCAATTGAGCAGAACAAGTTGTTAGCAGCCATTGGATCTACCATTCGCATGAACAGCGATGAGGTCTATGATGAAGTAAATAACGGAGGACAGGCATATCGTCTGTACCCAACCAACTTCAATATGGACAGCAAGTTCATGGCCGGCATTGCAGCAGAGCAGAAGTACAGCCAGTACAGCGGATGTAGCGTGGATATTACCAATGCAGGCGCAACGGATTTGGTGGATGAAGCAGAAGCCCTGGTTCGCGGTTTTGATACCACTTATTCCGTAGATTGTAAGGACGATAATGGCAAGGTGATTGGTAATGGTACGGCTAAGTTGCCATACACCAAGGTGGTTCAGCCGGGCAATGTTGTTTTTCTTGCCCATCAGAGCACCAAAGCAGGAGGAGATATCTTCGTATCCGGCGGTATCTTCATGTCCGACTTCGAAGTAAATGCAGAGATGGACAACAATGATTCTCTGCCATACGCGAACCGTAACATCATCTTAAACATCTTGGATAATAAGGCCGTTCAGATGGAAACCACACCGATTGCCGAGGTTCGTAAGGCGGCACACGGTGAAGTATTTGCAGTAGAAGGTTATGTTACCAGCGGAACCACCAATCCGGACACCACCTTCTTCGATACCATTTACATTCAGGACGACACTGCGGGAATCGATATTTTCCCATATGCAGAGAGTGGACTTGCCATCGGAACCAAGGTTCGCGTGGTTGGTACCGTGGACGACTACCAGGGTGACCTGGAGTTGCGTGCGATTTCTGTTACCGTGGACAAAGAGGCAGAGCCTAAGGTCTATGCACCGAAGGTAGTAGATACCAAGACGGCGATGGATTATGAAGCATTGGGCGGATCTCTTTTACAGACCAAGGGTAAGGTTAGCCGCATTCGTATGGCTTCTGACGGTAAGACCATCGAGGAGTTCTGGCTGAAGGATCACACCGGCGCAGAGGCAGCGATTTTTATCGACGGATACATTCTCTCCGGAACTACCGGTAAGAATGAATTGGCAAGCTTTGTAAAAGTCGGCGCTAACATTGAAGCTACCGGTATCCTGTATATGCATCCGGAGGATGATCAGGTAGAGAGCGTTCCGGTCTTCCGTGTACGCGACTGTGATGATATCAAGCCGGTAAGCGAAGAAAAACCGAGCCAGCCATCCATCGGACAGCGGATTGTAAATGCAATTTCTAACGCAGTCAACACGGTTGTAGAGAAAATTCAGGAAGGCGCTCGCCGTGTACGTAACTTCTTCCGCAGAATTTTCCGCGGCAATGAAGCGGCAGCGGAGCGTGCAGAAGTAACGGAGGCAGCTGCTGTGGAAGCGCCTAAGGCGAACAACACCTTAAGCACCGACAATGTGGCGGGGGATGCCCTAACGCAGGAGCCGGCAAGCCAGTCTAAGCCAAGCATTCCGGTGGCACCGATTGCTGCAGGATGTGCGGTTGCAGTTGTGGCAGCAGGTACTGTAGTAGCCAATAAGTTTGGATTATTCAAAGTTTTAGCAAAGTTATTGAAAAAGTAAGTTATGAAATCTAAGAACAACATCGGGAAAATTCTCGCCACGGCACTCTTCGGAGTGCTGATGGTGGGACTTCTCATTTTTGCCAACTATGACAGACCGCACTACACCATTACCGAGAGCACCGGTACGGAGTACGAAACCGCCAAAGTGCTGTCGGTGGAAGCGGACAATACTACGGTGGATACCACCACAGAGAACGTCAAGAAGGGCAGCACGGAACTGAAAATCAAGATTCTTACAGGCAGATATAAGGGAGATATCTGCTTCGTGGAGAATTATTACAGCGCCATGTACAACGTGGATGTGGCAGCAGGGGATACGGTGAGTGTGCGTATTGATACCACCGGCAAGGGAACCTATACTGCTGCGATTTATAATTACAATCGCATGCCGCTGTTTATTGGTCTGATTGTGCTGTTTGCGGTGACGTTGATTCTTTTGGGCGGTCGACAAGGGGCCAAGGCTTTTGCGGGACTGGTGTATACGGTCATCTGTATTTTCTTCTTGTTACTACCGCTGTCCCTAAAAGGCGTGCCTTGTATTCCGCTGACTTGTGTCATCATTTTTGCCACCAGTGCCGTGTGCTTCTATCTCATCGGTGGATGGCAGGTGAAGACTGTTGGTGCAGCGCTTGGAAGCTTGTGTGGTGTCTTGGCGGCAGCTGTAATCGGAGGAATTGCAGCCCGTTTAGGTGGAGTGACGACCTTCCAGATGGAGGAGGCGGAAGCGCTGCTTCTGATGAAGAACAATTTTGCTATCGGGTTACGGGGCTTATTTGTCAGTGGCATTCTCATTGCAGCCATGGGGGCTGTGATGGATGTTGCCATGACCATTGCCTCGGCCTTAGACGAGGTGCATCGTTTGAATCCGGAGCGTACCAGAGGAGAACTGTTTGTGTCCGGTATGAACATTGGACGAGACGCCATGGGTACTATGGCAAATACTCTGGTATTAGCCTATGTGGGAGGAGCGTTGAACATGCTAGTGTTGATTTACTCCTACGGTGTATCCTTCCGACAGTTGGTGAATACCGATTTTGTTATGATTGAATTGATTCGTGCCATCGCAGGCAGCATGGGAATCTTCCTGACGGTACCTGCGGTGTCACTGATTTGCTCCTATCTATATGGGAAGAAAAGGCGGGCGTAACGGTTGAATAAGGGAATTTGGAAAAAGAGCATGGTTTGCACGCTGGCGCTCTGTAGTGCCCTCATGTGCGTTGGATGTCGGGCAGATGGTCCGGTACCATCCAAGCACGCGGTGAAGCGCTACGTAGCCAAGCTTTGCGATGAAAGCGTAAAAATCATCGATACAGAAAACATCAGCGAGTCACCTCGCGAGGTAGACTATACCTTTGCATCCAGGGAGCGGGATCTGAACTTTACGGTACGAAGCTATCGCATGGGTGTTGGAATTCCAACATCCGATGCGACGCTTTGGTATCAGAAGAAGATAGATGACAATTACTGGCAGAAGGTGCAGGAGTATTATCGGCCGAAGATGAAAGAAGTTTTTGATGCGGTGCCGGAGAATGACAGGGGCGATATCGAAGTGAATTCCGTGGAAGATATCGAGCAGGCTGCAAAGTGTGTCCATGACGCCAACGTCATTTATAGCGAGGAGTTGAACTATAACTCTGCCGAACGGGTGCAGTCCCACCCATATACGCGCCTCTATTTTACCGGCGTGGTGACGGAGGATGCGCATTATAACGTGTTCCATGCAATTGATATCGATGGCTCCGCCGACAGTGTGGAAAAAATAACAGCGACGCTTCGAAAAGAGGTGGCCCAGGGCATCAAAGACGGCGAATTGGACGGATCTGCCTATGAGGGCCTGGATGAGGAACTGTCTGCGACCCATGCATCGAAGTTAGAGCACATTTATCTGGATGATGAGGAGATGCTCTATGATAACAACGACAGTCCCTATGTGTACTATGGATTGATTACGGATGATTATGCATACGCTTTTTACGATTATGATGCAGAAAGCTACATGATGGTATGCGATTGCGGATTTGTAAAGAGCTCATGGGGAAGTCCGGCATTGGTGGTTGCCGAGTACGTGGACCACTTAGGCGGCACCTACGTGATTGAAGACGCCAAAGCCCAGGAGGATAGCGATAAATTCGATCTGAAGTCCCGGTGGACCATCGGGGACCATACTTGGGTGATGACCGGCAGATATCGTGATAGTGATGAGGTGGGAAAACAGAAAATACTGGATGTTGTGGTGAAGCGTGACGGCAAGAAGATTCCGCTAACCATGTACAACAGCCCGGATAACCGCCCGTTGTTTAGCCTGACGGTAGAGGATTTCTGCAAGTTATTCGACTTAACCTACCGGGTGGATGAAGAATCCGGCGCAATCTATTTTGACTCAGGAACTCCGTCCCCCTGAGTCATTTTTGCATTGTTGCAGGGGGTCAATTGTTCTATAATAGAGGTGGTAGTTAGCAGGATATGGGGAGGCTTGTTGTTGCGTATGACGTATTCAATGATAAGTGGGCTGGCACTGATTGTGAACCTCATAATTAACCATCTGGCGCTTCGAAACACCAAGGGACACTTTGGCGAGCGATTGGAAGAGCATCGGGTAGCCGTGCGCTATTGTCTGTTTGTCGAAGCATCGAATTGCTTTTTTGCAGTGGACATCGCCTGGGGACTCCTAGACGCACACCACGACGTGGCACCACTGTTTCCGCTACTATATACCGTCGGTGTATTATATTTTGCCTTCATGTTTCTTACGATGTTGACGTGGGCGCGCTACATCGTTGCATATCTGAACAAAGAACGACTGCGTAGCAAGGCGCTGCTGTATGCTGTGTGGTCCATGTTTACTTTGGGACTTATCTATTTACTCTTGAATTTTGGGCATCCGTATATTTTTTCCTTCAACGAACAACATGAATATATTCCGGAATCCGGCAGATATATCGCATTTTTGCTGCAGGTTGCGGTTTATGTGGTGGTGTCTACGTACATGTTTTACATTGCCCACAAAACCCGTGGCGAAGAAAAAGTGCGGAGACTTGCCGTTGGCATCACGTGCGTTGCAATGGAGCTTTTCTTGATTCTGCAGATATTAGACCCCACAAAACCTTTTTATGCCATGGGCCTGATCATTGGAATCTGCATGATGCATTCCTATGTGGAGCTTGGGGAAAATAAGGAAAAACGCGTATATGACAACATCGCCAAGGGCCTGGCGGAAGACTATGCGGCGATGTATTACATCGATACCGAGACGGGGGAATACCAGGAATACGTGGCAAGCGAGGAATACAAGTCCATGAATATTCCTGTCATCGGTCGGGATTTCTTCGGGGAGACCCAGGCGAACATCGATGCTTACGTGCATCCGGACGACCGGGAGTTAGCGAAATCGTTGTATCACAAGGAAACCATGCTTGCAAACTTAGAAGGCCGGAAATCCTATTCTTACAAATACCGATTGATGGTCAATGGCCAGCCGAGAATCTTTCTTTTTACCATTAAGCTTGCCAACGACGGTCGCAATCTTGTCTTATATGAAAAAGACATCGAGGACGATATCCGTGCAGAGTTGCAGCGTCTGGAAGCAGAGAAGAAGCAGGTCACCTTCACTCAGATTGCGGAGAGCCTAGCGGTCAACTACGACGTGATTTACTATGTGAATGCGGAGGATGCAGACTACATCAGCTTCGAGTGCAGAAATATTTACGGCCAAATGGATATGAAAAAACGCGGGGATGACTTTTTCGCGGATTGTCAGGATGAGATCCTGCAAATTGTTCACAGAAACGACCGTGAGATGGTGATGGATTTCTTGAAAAAAGAGAATCTGGAGAAAGCCTTAGATACCTATAAGAGTAGCGGCCTTGATTATCGGATTATGATTGGAAAGAAAGCCCATTATGTTCGATTGACAGTGCGCAAGACCAGCGACGACAGCCACTACATCATCGGTATTGAAAATGTGGACGATGAGATTCAGAAGGAAAAACAGCATCTGAAGGCATTGCTTACGGAGAAGGAACTGGCTCGCCGGGATGAGCTGACCGGTGTGAAAAATAAAAACGCATACCATGAACTGGAAAAATCCGTACAGGAAAATATCGAGCATGGTTTGGATTATCTGACCTTTGCCCTAGTGGTGTGTGATGCCAATAATTTGAAGCAGATCAATGATACAGAAGGCCACGTGGCAGGGGATGAGTACATTAAGAGTTCAGCAAAACTGCTCTGCGATATTTTTGTTCACAGTCCGGTGTTCCGTGTGGGCGGTGATGAGTTCGTTGTTTTCCTGCGTAGCGACGATTTTACCAACCGGGAAAAATTGATGAAACAGTTGCGGGAACAGGTGACGGAGAACCTGCGAACCGGGAAAAGACCGATATTAGCATCCGGTATGGCAGAGTACATCCCGGATAAGGATAGCCTGGTGTCCGATATTTTTGACCGGGCCGACAAGGAAATGTACGAAAACAAACAAAAACTAAAGCAAGCAGAGGCAATTGCAACCTTACAATAATGTAAGATAACACAAAGGAAATGTAAGCCAAATCAAAGGCAATGCATTTCCTTTTTTGTTACCCTTGGATTATCAAATGATTCATCAGGGAGGACATAACAAGATGAAGGTGTTAAAAAAGATTGTAAAGGTAGTTGTAAGTGCTGTATTGGTGGTATCCATCGCATTGTTGGTTTGCCTCAATTTCAAAACCGTACTTGCAGCCCATAAGAATCATGCAGTGATCGAAGCTGCCAAGCAGGTGACTGACCTTACGATTCCGGAAGGGGTGCAAATCGTAGGACTTGGAGAGGCGAGCCACGGTAGCGTGGAGTTCCAGGAATCGAAGTTGGATGTATTACAGATTCTGGTAGAAAAGTATGATTACCGCGCCATTGCAATCGAAGCAGACTTTTGTGATTGCTTGGCTGCCAACGCGTACGTACAGGGCGGCGAAGGAAATGCAAGAGATATTGTAAACAACTTCGCTTTTACCATCTATCATACCCAGCAGATGGCAGATCTCTTGGAGTGGATGAGAGCATACAATGCAGGTGTGGAAGCGGACAATCGCCTACGTTTCTATGGATTCGATATGCAAAATCCGGAACCCGGAGTGCCATATCTGATTGGATATTTGGATGCCCATGACATTCGCGATTGCGGAACAACAAACCTAAAAATTCTGGCAGACGAGAATCGTACGGAACCACTGACAGAGCAGAACCTGAACGGAATTCAGGCGGAACTTACTGCTATTGAAAAGGCCCTGGAGTCACAGGATGAAGATTTCGATACCATCTGCGCAGGCAAGGTGGTAGAGAATATCCGGACAGCAATGGAGTACTATACCATGGATGGGGCGGATATGCTCACTTTCCGTGATGCTTCTATGGCGGCGAATGTCAGCTGGATTCTGGATTTGGAAAAAGAAATCGGAACCGGTAAAGTCATGTTAGCAGCTCACAACGGACATATCGGATTAAGGGATCAAAGTGGTTATCTAAGCATGGGTGTCGTATTAAAAGAGCAGTATGGCGATGCCTACTATAGTCTTGGTACCGACTTCTTCAAGGGAAAATCCAATATTCGTGTAATCGGTGCAGATAAGCGTAAGGACTTCTTCGTAACCACAGCAGATCCTATGGCTTATCAGGCAAAGTACATAGAGGACCATCGTTACTATGTAGATTTTGCATCCCTTGATCAAGCAACCAACGAGAAGGTATACGACATGGTGCACAAGCCAATGTCCACCGGAAGCCTAGGCGAAAGTTTCAGCGAAATAGGTTACCTGATGCATTCTGCTTATCGCCTGAATATTGAACCGGTGAATCTTTATGACGGCATGATTTTCTACTATGAAGTAACTGCCATCGATCCGGAATAGTGTGTTATCATAGTAGAATGATAATCAACACAGGACAACGAACCGACATTCCGGCTTTTTACGCCCAGTGGTTCGCAAATCGGTTAAAAGAAGGATTCGTCTGCGTGCGAAATCCATATAACGAGAGCCAGGTGAGTCGGTATCGGCTGGACTCGTCGGTGGTGGATGTGATTGGCTTTTGCACCAAGAATCCGGCACCGATGTTTCCTTACATGGAGCTATTAAAGGATTATGGCCAGTATTGGTTTGTCAGCATCACGCCCTATGGTCGGGATATTGAGCCTAATGTGAAGGATAAGCACCGGCTGATACAAGATTTTCGGCACTTATCGGAGACGGTAGGCGTGAATTCCGTGGGATGGCGTTATGATCCAATTCTGCTAACGGAGCGTTACACCATGGACTATCACATCCATGCCTTTGCACAGATTGCCGAGGCCCTGGACGGATATACCAAGACTGCGGTAATCAGTTTCATCGACCTGTACCCGAAGGTGCGGCGGAATTTTCCGGAGGCCAGAGAAGTGTCGAAGGAAGACCGAATCGCATTGGGGAAGGAACTCATTGCAATCGCCGCACAGCATCATATGGTGGTAAAACCCTGTGCGGAAGGGGACGACCTGGCACCGTACGGCGCGGATTGTAGCGGATGCATGAAGCTCAGTGATTATGAGACGGCCATCGGCGCTCGCTTGAACGCCCCGAAGAAAAAGGGCGCCCGGGCAGAATGTGCCTGCTATCTGTCTTGCGACATCGGAGCGTACAATACCTGCAAGCATTTGTGCCGCTATTGTTATGCCAATGCCGAGAATAGCCTGGTGCTGGAGCTTAGTAAGCGCCACGATCCGACATCTCCGTTTTTGATTGGGAATTATATGCCCGGGGACCAAATTCACGATGTACCCCAGGAGTCCTGGATTGACCGGCAGCTACGTCTGCCACTATGACTCAGGGACTCCGTCCCGGGGGTTCGAAATAGAATGGGAGGAAAACAAAGATGATACATATGGCAATGATGCTGGCTTCTGAACAAGGCAGTTTTCAGGAAGAGTGGGCAGAGCTAGTAGAAACATGGCATGAGCTTTTGGATACGTTAAAACTGTTTGGATCTAAACAATCCTTGCTTGGCTTAACCGTAATTATACTGTGCGTAGTAATGTGGGTGACACTGAAAAAAACAGGCCTCATAGATACCAAGAAACAGAAAGCGGAGAAGCAGGGACGCACCATTGCGGCATCCTATATCAATGATGTGCCGGAGGATGTATTTCGTGGGGAAAGAGACGCGAACGATATTCGTATATTCCACTACAATTACGTCAATCCGGTAACAGGAGAGAGCGCAATTTATGAGTTGGATTTTGCAAAAAAAGGGGCACCGCCAACCCAGTTGACCCTGTACCATAGCGAAGGTGGTAAGGTCTTTGATGCCGAGAAGGGCAACAAGTCCTCACCGTTTTGGATGGCTTTTGGAATTATTGTGCCAATGATAATTGGCATGTTACTGGTGATTGTGTTTGGGATTGAATAATGAAAGCATATTATCATTTACCCGGCTTATTTGAATTCTATGAACTGTATAAGATTTGGCTGCCCATCTACCGCAACCATCCGGAGTACTTCTATAATTGGTGCGAAATCGGCTCCATCTATGGTGCGCCTGACGATGCCCTCTGGGGTGGCGGCCGGGTTGGCTTCGGCGATGCGTCGCCGGCCAAGGTGGCAGCACTGATGGAAGAGTATGGGATTTCAGCCCGCCTGACCTTCAGCAATTCCTTATTGGAACCTGAGCATTTGTCGGATACCAAGTGCAATCGCCTGTGCGCACTTTTTGAAAAAAGCAGTGTAGATAATGGCATCATCCTGCACTCGGACCTACTGATGGAGTACATCCGCGACCATTATTCCGGATTTTATTTTGTTTCATCTACAACAAAAGTACTACGGAAGTTTGAAGAACTGGTGGAAGAATTGAATCGACCGGAGTTTCGCTATGTGGTACCGGATTTCCGCTTGAATAAAGAGTTAGAGCAGCTCGGGCAGCTAGATAATCAGCAGAAGGAAAAAGTAGAATTCCTCTGCAACGAGTGCTGCTGGTTCGATTGCTACGATCGGAAAGCCTGCTATGAAAATGTCAGCCGTAAAAGCCTTGGTGAAGATTGTGCCGAGCATTATTGCGTTTCACCAACGGCCCAGCGGGGGTATCGTTTTTCGGATGCCATGACAAATCCCGGATTCATAGGAATCGACGACATCTTAAATACCTATCTACCACTTGGATTTTCCAATTTTAAAATCGAAGGTCGAGGCCTGGGAAGCGCCATGGTATTGGAATTCTTGCTCTATTACCTGACGAAACCCGAGTACCAGATCCACGTACGGGAAGCAGTGTATCTGGACAGCATGCTCGACCTGTTTTGACTCAGGGGGATGAGGATTCTGTATAATTGAAGACAGTGAAATTAACAAATCAGCATTTATGGAGGAAAAATGAAGTATTGGAAGTGGATAAATCTAATTCCGATGGTATTGTTTATAATTCGGGATATGCTAGGAATGGCAGGTGTTAATCCTATATGGCTGCTCGTTGCAGTAGCATTGACAATTATGAATGTTTTTATGGCAAAAAGCATGAGGGAGTACCTCCTAGCTTCGTTGCTATTGTTGCTGTC
>JAEEGI010000680.1_pt1 | contig 95392 bp, 71 predicted proteins | sample 8958751 | NCBI WGS metagenome assembly JAEEGI01 (sample SAMN16246545, study PRJNA631951) | gut metagenome | biome: gut microbiome; feature: rumen; material: KS-attached | host: Bos | place: Iran: Karaj | collected 2018-10 | reverse complement strand
ACACCTCTTAACATCTGGGAGTGCGACGACTGCGGTCACCAGCTCTCTGTTGGTTCGAGAAAAGAGCTTGCTGAGCTCTCAGGAGATCCATCCGCTGAGACAGTTGAGCTTCACAGACCATACATCGATCAGTTTGAGATCACCTGCCCTAAGTGCGGCAAGAAGATGCACAGGGTAAAAGAGGTTATCGACTGCTGGTTCGACTCAGGAGCAATGCCATTTGCACAGCTCCACTATCCATTTGAGAACAAGGAGCTCTTCGAGAAGCAGTTCCCTGCAGAGTTCATCTCAGAGGCTGTAGACCAGACAAGAGGATGGTTCTACTCACTTCACGCTGAGGCAACACTGCTCTTCAACAAGCCTGCCTTCAAGAATGTTATTGTTCTTGGTCTTGTACAGGATGAGAACGGACAGAAGATGAGTAAGTCCAAGGGCAACGCCGTTGATCCTTTCGAGGCTCTTGAGAAGTACGGCGCAGATGCCATCAGATGGTACTTCTATACAAACTCAGCTCCATGGCTTCCAAGCCGTTTCTCCGGCGATGCAGTTATGGAGGGACAGCGCAAGTTCCTTGGAACACTTTGGAACACCTATGCGTTCTTTGTACTTTATGCTAACATTGACGGCTTCAACGCCGCAGATTATAAGCTTGAGCTGGACAAGCTCACTGTTATGGACAAATGGCTTCTTTCTAAGCTCAACAGCTGCGTAAAGGCCGTTGATGAGAACCTTGAGAACTACCGCATCCCTGAGGCTGGAAAGGCTCTTGATAACTTTGTGGATGAGATGAGTAACTGGTATGTTCGCCGCAGCCGTGAGAGATTCTGGGCTAAGGGAATGGAGCAGGACAAGATCTCTGCTTACATGACTCTTTACACAGCTCTTGTAACAGTTGCCAAGGCAGCAGCGCCTATGGTTCCTTTCATGACAGAGGAGATTTACCAGAACCTTGTAAGAAACAGCTTTGCAGATGCGCCTGAGTCAATCCACCTGTGCGATTTCCCTGCTGTTGATGAGAGCCTCATCGATACCAAGCTGGAAAAAGACATGGAGGAAGTCCTCGACATCGTTGTTCTTGGAAGAGCAGCAAGAAATGCAGCCAACATCAAGAATCGTCAGCCTATAGGCCAGATGTATGTTAAGGCTGAGCAGACAGTAGGTGAGTTTTACACAGACATCATCAGAGAAGAGCTCAATGTCAAGAACGTAGCCTTCACAGATGATGTAAGAGACTTCACAAGCTATACCTTCAAGCCACAGCTCAAGACACTGGGACCTAAGTACGGCAAGAACATCGGAGCTATCAAGGCTTACCTTGAGGGTCTTGATGGAAATGCCACAATGGATGAGCTTAATAATAACGGCAACATCAAGTTCACAGTAAACGATGTTGATGTTGAGCTTGTTAAGGAAGACCTCCTTATCGAGATGGCTCAGAAGGAAGGCTTCATTTCTCAGGAGAACTGGGGAATCACCGTTGTCCTTGATACCAACCTGACACAGGAGCTCATCAACGAGGGCTTTGTCCTTGAGGTTATCAGCAAGGTTCAGACCATGCGTAAGGATTCAGGCTTCGAGGTTATGGACCACATCAAGGTTTCCTTAAACGGAAACGACAAGCTCGCCGAGATCGTTAAGGCCAACGAGAGCAGCATCGCAACCAAGGTTCTTGCCAACGAGGTTGTTTACGGCTCAGATGTTGCCAATGCAAAAGAGTGGGATATCAACGGCGAAAAGGTTATAATTGGTGTAGAGAAGGTTTGATGCGTAACCAATGAAAAAAACAATTATTGTAATGCCCGTTGCCAATGAAGCAGCGACAATGGGAGAAGTCCTTGATAAGGTGCTTGCGCTTCCTTACGATAATCTGAGTATTTACCCCGTTGTTGACGATTACAGCAAGGATAATACTGCAGATATCATAAGGAGCTATGAGCACACAGGATGTGTAAAATGTATATACTTTAAAGAGAGTACCGGAGTTATCAGTTGTTATCTGGAGGGCTTTAAAAGAGCCCTTGCAGATGGCGCTGAAAGAGTCATAGAGATGGATGGTGGCGGCAGCCACAAGCCAGAGGAGATAGGCCGGTTTATCGATAAGCTTGATGAAGGCTATGACTGCGTATGGGGCTCTCGTTTTATGGCCGGTGGAGGGATAGCTGATCAGCCCCTGTACAGGAGATTTCTTAGCAGCGGTGGGACTTACCTTGCCAATTTTGTACTTGGCACCAGGCTTAAGGACATGACCAGCGGCTTTGAGGCATTTCAATCAGAGGTTCTTAAGAGTCTTGATCTGGATGCGTTTCTTTCAACAGGTCACATGTACCAGACGGAGATGCGCTATTACTGCAGAGACCTCAACACCATTGAGGTGCCGATCCACTACACCGGCAGTACATCCAGCCTCAAGCTGAAATCAGTCACCGAAGCGCTCAGGATTCTTTTCCAATTAAAAGACAATGAGAAAAGGGTTAAGAAACTGTCATGAAGACAAAATATCTTATCCTGGGGGCAGGTCCTGCGGGACTTACCTTCGCAAATATGCTCCGTAAAAGGGGCGAAGACAGCTATATGGTTGTTGAAAAAGAAGCAGAAGCTGGCGGCCTCTGCAGGTCAAAAGACATAGATGGCGCTCCTCTGGATATCGGAGGAGGCCATTTTCTAGATGTCAGAAGACCTGAGGTCTGTCAGTTTCTTTTTGATTTTATGCCGCAGGATGAGTGGAGTTGGTTTGAGCGGGACAGCAGGATCCGCTTTACGCCGGGATTTCTTCCAAAGGATGAACAAAGGGAGTACGAGCTTCATCACCCCTTTGAGGCTAATCTGTGGGAGCTGCCTGAGGATGTCCAAAGGCCATTCCTTGATTCCATCGCTCAGGCCGGTTGCAATCTGGGAAAAGAGATCCCGGAGAAATTTGTGGACTGGATCAGCTGGAAGCTTGGCAACCTGATCGCAAAAGAGTACATGCTCCCCTATAACATGAAGATGTTTGGGGACAACTTAAACAGCCTTGGCATATACTGGCTGGAAAAGCTTCCCAATGTCAGTTATGAGGATACGCTTAAATCGTGTCGGGAGAAAAAAGCTGCCGGTAAACAGCCGGGGCATGCACAGTTCTTTTACCCGGAAAAATACGGGTATGGCGAGCTGTGGCTTCGGATGGGGAAGGCGCTGGGAGATAAGCTTATCACAGGAACCGGAGTGTCCGAGCTAAGTCCATCTGAGAGGAAGGTTACGCTTGTGGATGGAACAGAGATTGAGGCAGATGTCATCATCTCATCTGTTCCATGGAAGAGCATTACACTAAGCAATGTCCCGAAAGAGATTTCGGATGCAGTGGATAAACTGATTCACACCGGCGTTGAGATAACCTATCACCCTGAGGATATGGACACCAAGGCCCAGTGGATCTACTATCCAGGCGAAAATCTTGACTATCACAGGATCCTTGTCCGGGGTAATTTCTACGCAGGAGCAAAGGGCTTCTGGACTGAGACAAGAACTGAGAGATATCATGAGCTACCAGGGGATATCAATTTCCACAATGAATATGCTTATCCCATCAACACAATAGATAAGCCACAGGCCATCGGAACAATCCTCAGTTATATGAAGGAATGTAAGGTTTACGGCCTTGGGCGCTGGGGTGAGCACAATCACTACAACTCGGATCTGACAGTGGAGCTGGCCATGAAGCTGGCAAGAGAGCTTTGATATATGCAAAAAACACGTAAACTATCAACTTTAAAAATAATAGCTATTATTCTGGCGCTGGCGGTATGTCTGGGACTAATTGTTTTCCTGTCCCGCCCAGTTTCAGGGACTGTGCGAACAGGAGAGGTGCTGCCAAAGCTGGGAAAAGAGCCTATTTATGTGGAGCTTACAGATGGTGTAGAATACTCTGCAACCTACATGGCACCACAGGATTATCAGGTTCAGGCCCTTAAGGTACTGCTGGTAAATACTGATGTTCCTGCAGGAGCAAAGGTACCGACGGTGGACGTGAGAGTTACTAAGGCGGGTACTTCTGAGGCTCTTGCACAGGAGATCATAAGTCTTGAGGATATCGAGGCAGGTTCCTGGAACGATATCTCCATGGGCTTTGATATGGAAGGTGGTGCTTCCTACACCTTTAGTTTTAAGCCGGATGGATGCGATCCGTATTTCATGAAGGTTGCCGGATATGAGATGGGGATATCTGTTGGTTTTGAAGTGGTTACGGATTCTCAGGTTACTTATTCCGAGATGTTCTATTACAGCCTGCCACTGGTTATTCTTGTGACTGCGCTGTTTGTTCTGTACATGATTTGGGGAGAAGCTCTTTTTTCAGAGCTGGCCAGGGTGCTTTGGTCAGAGAGGTTTAAGAGCATCTGGAACATCGCATTTTTGGTTGTTTTGTTTGCGGTTATTTCTCTTAAAATACTTAAGTTTGGATACGTGGATGGAGTTTATATTTCTGCGGATTCTGACGGATATTTAAGGGAAGCTGTGAATCTTTGCAGTGGCAACGGCTTTTCTTACGAGGGAATTGCCGGGTATAAGAGCCACTTTGCAAACTGGCCGATCATTTACCCTGCCATGATCGCAGGCATGATGATGATAACCGGTGCAAATGCGTATCTGGCAAGTAAGTTCGTTGCTATCTTTGTGATGGCAGTGATCTTTATCACCTTGTGGTTTGAGTTTAGGGAACGAGCATGGCTTTATGCTCTTGCCTTTACCAACGTGGGATTTTTGACTCTTTGCTATTACACCTGGAGCGAGGTTCCATTTGAGTGGTTTATTTTAATGTTTGCCCTGATGCTGGGCAGGATTGTTGAGAGCGATGAGCCAAAGGTAAGGCACTATGTGCTTCTTGGAGTTTTTGGATCTGCAGCGTTCCTGACGAGGTACTTTGGCATCTTTGCCTGGGCGGTTGCAGGGTTCTACTGGCTGGTGCTCCTTGTGAGATTCATTCGTGGTAAAAGAGCCGGCGCCCGCCTCCAGAGCTGTGTCGGTAAGCTTAAAGGTCTTTTCATAAGCGCAGCTGCATCGGGAGTTGTATGCTTCTTGTACCTTGTGATGAATAAGATAAAGAACGGGTATCCTACAGGCGTAAGCCGCGGAACCTGGTGGGATGATTATGCCACTTTGACAGATGATCTTTTTAATTCTCTTGTGGTGGAGGTCTTCAATGTCTTTTCACTGGATGTGCCCTCTTATATTGAGGGGCTGACAGTTTCTCATAAAGCGATGTTTGTGCTGGGAGTTGTCATAATCCTTATGCTGGTTGTAAAGAGCGCCCTGGGAGAGAAGGGCATCATGAGCAGAGGAGCTGTTCTGGTGGCCATGGCAGTCTTTTACTATGTGATGTTCATTGTGGTCAGGTACCGATCCAGTATGGACACCTTCTACTTCAGGTTCTTTGTGCCGGCAACGGTTCTTTTTGTTATGGGAGTGATCGATCTTCTGGTGGCAAGAGAAGGCGGCTTGGAGATGCCACTTAGGGCGCTGGCGGCACTTATGAGTATCATCACTGTTGTGAGCCTTGTGGACATCACGGGACAAGCGCTTCGATGGGGCGATGGTAATACCTACTATGACATCGAGACAGCTCAGTGGGATGAGGCATATAAAGAGATCCCAGACAGGAGTGTAATAATCTGGAATGATATTGATTATCGCAGTTCCTGGTACAGACCGGACGTATACACCGGCGACATCTTAACCTCCGACACCTGGCAGGATGTATCGGACAGGTACAGTCCATCCTCTTATATCTGCATGAAGATTGAGGATGCGTCGGCAGTAGTTGAGAGCGGAGCGTATCAAAAGGATGTTGCAGATAAGCTGGAAACAGCTGTTAATACAGCAGCACCCGGTTCAAAATATATTGTAATTGCAAACTAAAAGAATAATCGGCACCCTTGGACGGCCCAGGCCAGTCCGGGGGTGTCTTTTGTTTTGCCACGAATTGTCACTTGCATGGGATGGTGATAAAATATATATGGGATATTGTCAACTTTTGTCTCCTGGGAGAAATATACGTGAAACTGACAGTACTTGGCGCCAGAGGCTCTCTGCCTGTCGGCGGCGCAGAATATGATTATTACGGAGGGGAAACCTCCTGTTATATGGTTGAAGCAGGCGGAAATGTTATTTTTCTGGATGCGGGAACGGGCATGTTCAAAGCCCCGAAAGTCGAGGCGGATGCTGATATTACCATCCTTCTTACCCACACGCATCTGGATCATTTGATCGGACTGCCATTTCTTGGTGAGATGGCGGGTAAGGAAAGGAAGATAACCATGTATTCCAAGGCGCCGGGAAAGGCTTCTACAGAAGAACTGTTAAGAGGAATCTTTGAAAAGTCCTATTGGCCGGTGACGCCATGGGAATTTCCGGCAAGCTTTGAGTGCATAGATACAGAATTTCCACTGGAGCTGGGACAGGTTGTAGTGGATGCTATTAATCTTCCGCATCCCGGAGGGTGTCTTGGGTTTAAGATTTCGATTGGTGATAAATCAATTGTTCATTTGACAGATTGTGAGCTTAACGAAGGGGTGATGGACAGACTTGCAGCCTTTGCGAAGGGTACCGACCTTCTTCTTTGTGATGCCCAGTACACCAGCAAGGAATATGAGACACATCGGGGTTATGGACATTCAAGTATTGATACAGCTCTTTTGCTAAAAGAAAAGTCCGGCTGCAAGAAAATGCTTCTGGTTCACCATGATCCTTACAACACCGACAAAAAGCTAAATGAAATAGAAAAAAGTATTAGAGACGACAATGTAATGCTTGCAAGATCCGGTATGGAGATCTGCATCTGATATGGGAAAACAGTTAAAGTGGGCAATTAAACTTTTGGTCGCCTTTGTGATCGCGACGTTTTTCACCTTTGTGGCAGCAAAGGGATTTCTCTATGCTCCGGACCAGTATGTGTCTGACAAGCTGTATCAGAGAGTCGGAGTCAGTGACGGACAGATCGTGGTGATCGGTATAGACGAGCGGGCGCTTGAAGAGCTTGGCCCTCTGCCCTGGGACAGAAGCATCATGGCAGATGTGATCATGTACCTTGCCAGTGCGCAAGAGCAGCCCTCAGTAATAGGTATAGATGTTCTTTATTCGGGAGAAAGTGCATCTGCAGCATCCGATGATTATCTTGCATACGCGGCAGCAAACTCTGAAGTGGTGGTTGCCTGCGCGGCTACGATTGACAGTACCCTGGTGGAGGATGGGGACTCTTTTTACATGGATGACATGGCGGTCACATCCTTTGAGGGGCCTTATGCTGCTCTGGCAGATAGCGCAGCAAGCGGTCATATCAATGTGATGCCTGATCGTGACGGTGTAATAAGACATGCACTGGTTGCAGTTAGTGATCTTGAAGGGAAAGCCGTTAGCTCTTTTTCCAGAGTGATCTATGAAAAATACTGCAAGGCCAAGGGGCTTACCCCAAACCCTGAACCCAGAACAAGGGGCGGATTTTGGTATATTCCATACACAACTGTCAGTGGCGGCTATTATGATTACATTTCAATTGCCGATATATACTTTGGCAGAGTTGATCCTGAATTCTTTTCGGGAAAGATAGTGCTTGTAGGCGCATATGCGTCAGGGCTGCAGGATGCGTATTTTACTTCTGCGGATAAAGCCTCACCCACCTATGGGATAGAGATTCAGGCAAATATAATAGATGCCTACAGAAGAGGGTTTTACCCTCTGGAAGCAGACAATTGGCCCCAGCTTCTGGTGCTGTTTTTTGTCTGCTTTATAGCCGTGATTTTCTTCTATGACAGAAAAGTTATCTACTCGATACTTGCTGAAGTCATAGTCTGCGGTGCGTATCTGGGGATCGCGCTGATGCTGTACCAGAAAAAGGGCATGGTGCTTCATGTGCTTTGGATACCTCTATGCGTGACTGTGCTTTTTATTATGAGTGTTGCGGTAAACTACATATATTCTCAGAGAGCCAGGAAGCAGATCATAAACACCTTTGGGCACTACGTTGACCATGCGGTCATGAACGAGCTTTTGGAAAAAGGCAGCGCAGGACTTGAGCTTGGCGGAAAGAGAAGGGATATCGCGGTTTTATTTGTTGATGTAAGAGGATTTACAACCATGAGTGAAGGCATGGAGCCGGAGATGGTTGTTGAGATAATAAATAAGTATCTGACCCTTACTACTCAGTGCATCATGAAGAATCATGGCACTCTGGATAAATTTGTGGGTGACTGTACCATGGCCTTCTGGAATGCACCGGTGGAGCAGGAGGATCCGGTGTACCTGGCGTGCAGTGCAGCTTTCGATATGGTGGAGGGCTCAAAGGCGCTGGGAAAAGAGCTGATGGAAAAATACGGCAGGACAGTCTCTTTTGGAATTGGTGTTAATTATGGCCCGGCAGTTGTTGGAAATATCGGAGCACCTGAGAGAATGGACTACACGGCTCTTGGAGATACGGTAAACACAGCGTCCAGGCTTGAAGCAAATGCCCCCGGCGGAACGATACTTATATCAAGAGTGGTGGCAGATGCGCTTGGAGAAAGGGCACGAGTAACTTCTCTTGGCAATAGCATTAAGCTCAAAGGTAAGAGAGAAGATTTTGAGATACTTAGACTAGAGGAATTATACAGAGGATAAGGAGAGCATCCACATGGCACAAAACAGTACTGTTTACACATTCCTTAAGGAGTACAACCAGGGAGATGTCATCTTCCGTGAAGGTGAAGAGAGTAAATGCATGTATGAGGTTCAAAAGGGAAGGATAGACCTCTATAGCAATTACGGAAGACCAGAGCAGAAGAAGATCGCTGAAGTGGGACCTGAGAGATTTGTCGGTGAGATGGGAATGGTAGAGGGGCTTCCACGCTCGGCTACTGCTGTGGCGGGAACAGATTTTACCGTACTGGCACAGGTGACCTGGGATGTTTTCGGGCTGTATTTTAAGAAAAAACCGGCGAAGGTTGTCCAGATCATGCAGCAGATGGGTGATAGACTGAGGATCACCACAAAGTCTGCCATGGATCTTCGGCATGCAGTTAATGAAGCGGTAAAGACAATTGAGGACGGAGGTTCTGCCGGAGATGTCCTTGGAATGCTAAGGATGGCTGCATCTGAGATGGATGCTACACTTGACAGGAATAAGTAATGTAAAGGGAGCGGATTAGCTTGAAGAGCGGAAAGAAACTGCGAGCTAATTTAATATTTGTGCTTTTGCTTTCGGTGGCTCTGGGGCATTTTGGCATCACTGCCATGGCTTCTAACAATGCCACTGCGTCTGTCATGAGGCTCGAGAAGACGACAGGTGATGTTAAGCTCACAAACGCATCCGGAAAGGCGTCCCAGATCATGGAGAAAATGCGCCTTAATTCCGGCGACGACATAATGTCTGCGGCAAAGAGCTATGCCTACATAAGCCTTGATGACAGTAAGGCGGTAAAGCTTGATGAGCAAAGTGAAGCAGTCGTGAGCAAAAATGACAATAAATACGAGGTTGTGCTGGAAAAGGGAAACCTACTATTTAATGTCGAAAAGCCTCTGGAGGGCACTGAGAGCCTGACCATAAAATCCGCCACCATGACAATGGGCATTCGAGGTACCTGTGCCCAGGTTGTAAGAGGGGGCGACAATGTGACCAGCATATGTCTTCTTGACGGAACGCTCAGCTGCACGCTAACAGATAATGCAACAGGACATACCCAGAGCATTGTGCTTTTGCCCGGTGATTATGCTGATTTTTGTACCGGACCCGGATACGCAAACAATTGTCAGATCACAACCCGAAAGGTGACGTTTGCAGATTTAAGGGGATTTACTCTTACTTATGTCTGGGACCATCCGGAGCTTGCGCAAAAGATATTTGACCAGACGGGACTGGACCTTAGGGGCATTACAATGCAGCAGGCCGAGACAAGACAGGAACAGGATGAAGAAGGAGAGACGGTGACAGTTGACTACGGAAGGCAGAGTCCTACGGCGGACTGGTACCTTAGAAACAACTGAGAAATATCACTGCTTTGATGTATTGTGGGAAAAAGTTCAAAGAGGTTTCTGAAAATCTTCATAATTGTGGGTATAGCTCTTTTGACCTGTTTTCTTATTGGCCTGGCGGTATCACTTATGGTGAAAACTGCCGGGAAAAAGAGCATGCTCTCCAAAAATCTTATTCAGGCGCCAAGAATAGAAAACCCTACAGTAATTCAGGTTGAGAACGATGACTCTTCCTGGCAGAGCGAGAGGATACTGCACAACGGGACAATATACAGCTACAACAAGGATATAATCACATTTCTTGTCATGGGTATAGACAAGCTGGATGAGGAGGTATCTGAGGTTTATGGCGAGATAGACGGAGGGCAGGCAGATGCTCTTTTTCTCGTAGTATTTAATCTTCGAGACAAGACCATCAACATAATTGGTATCAACAGGAATACCATGACGGATGTTGATATATTTGATGAATACGGAAATTATGTGACAACTACAACCGCGCAGATCGCGGTACAGCACGGCTTTGGGGACGGAGTTGAAGGATCCTGTGAGCTTCAGAAACAGGCGGTCAGCAAGCTCTTTTACTCCCTGCCCATACATGGCTATGCGGCTGTAAATATGAGTGCTATCCCAACGATGAATGACGCTGTGGGCGGCGTTGATGTGACGCCAAGATATAGTTTTAGTGCGGGAGATTACGATTTTGTTGAGGGAGAGACGGTTCGCCTTGCCGGGAATATGGCCTACGAATACCTCTGCAACAGAGACACCAAAAAGGCAGGATCTTCTGATCAGAGGCTCCAGAGACAAAAGGACTATCTTCTGGCGTTCATTAAGAAAACCATTGCGCTGACCAAAGACAAACCCTTTATTGCAGCGGACATTTTCAGCGCCATTGAACCACAGATGACCACGGATATAACAAGGAGCGAGGTGTTCTTTTTATCCACTACGACTAAGGATTACAGTTTTTCCTCGGACAGCTTTATCCTTATGCAGGGATATACAAAAGTTGGGGATTATTTTGAGGAGTTTTACCCTAATGAGGAAGCTCTTTTGGAACTGATGCTGGATGTCTTTTATGAGAAAGACGGTATAAGCTAGGGCAATATGAAAAAAAGAAAAAATCTAATGGAAAGAATATTGGCTATTCTTCTGTCAGTGTCTCTGATTCTTACGATCATTAACCTGACAGCTTTTGCCATGCCCTTTGATGAGGATTGTATAAGGATTGTGGGCTTTGGCGAAATTGGAGCTGAGGTCAGGGAGCAGAAGCTTAAGGTGGGGGCATCAGAGAGTGATATTGTTCTGCCGGATAATCTCCTGGTAACTGTTGAGAAATATAAGCTTCTTGAAAAAATTGACAGCAATGAGCTGGAGGAAACAAAGGACGAGAAGAAAAAAACCAAAAAATCTGAAGGTGAAGTTGATGGAAGTGCAGAGGCTTCTACAAATATAGAGACTAAAGATGCAGCCGCTCAGGGCATGTCGTCAGAAACGGGGCAGGCTACTGAAGGAAACAGCGCTATAGAAGGCTCAGATTCAGATGCTTCTGCGCAGGCGTCTTCTGAAAACGCTGATGCGAATGAAAATGCAGGTGCGAATGAAAACGCAGGTGCTAATGAAAATGCCAGCGCCAGTGAAAGTGCAAGTGCCAGTGAAAGTGCCAGCGCCAGTGAAAATGCTAGTACCAGTGAAAGTGCAAGTGCCAGTGAAAGTACCAGCGCCAGTGAAAATGCTAGTACCAGTGAAAATACAGGAGCTAGTGAAAGCTCAAGTGCCGGTGGAAACGCTGATGCGAGTGCCAATGCTGAAGCAAATGAAAGTGCCGATGCAAATGAAAATGCTGAAGCAAATGAAAATGTTGATGCAGAGCCTGCCGGTAATGACACCACAAATGTAGACTATGAAAGTGAGACGGCAGAAGAATCGGAAGCCCCCGTACAGGAGGAAAAGCCTGAAGAAACAGATAGTAGCGCCAATGCAGGAAATGACAGCGCAAGAGTAAGCTTTTTGATATCTGATCTTCTTAAGCCTATAACAGTCTTCGCGGCAGAACAGGAAGGTTTGCAGGAGGGGGCTGAAGAGCAGCAGGAAGTTACCGAAGAGCAGTCAGATGCTACCGAGGAGCAACAAGAGGTTTCCGAAAACCAGCAGACAGAAGAAGGCGCTGAAGCCGGCGATGAAACTTTAGATGCTGAAGCTGCAACAGATTCCTCACAGGCTGAATCAACAGATATAAACGAGAATAAAGGCGAAGAAGGAAAAGGAGCTAAGACCAGCTCGGAAAAAATCAAAGAGGAGGAAGAACTCGAATACGAGACCGAGTATGAAGATATCGTTCTCTATGGTGTTACCTGGGAGCTTGATAAGGAGAACAGCTCTTTTGACAAATTCAGATCAGATGAAGCCGGAGCGAAGTTTGTATATAAACCGGTTGCTCCCGGAAGTTTTACCATTGTCTGTGATTATCCTACAATCACAGTAACTATTGAGGAATCTCTCGAAAAAGAAATAAAGTCAGCTCCATTTAGCCAAAGCTGCGTGGTAGACGGTGTCTACATTACGGTATTTGCTGATGAGGGCGTATTTCCTGAGGGCGCAAGGCTGATTGCAGAAAGTGCTTCTGATCAGACAAGGGAAAGCGCTGAGGAGGCTGTTGAGTGTCAAAGAGGCGACAACTGCACCGTTGTGGCTTCATATGTCTTTGAAATAAAGATCGTTGATGATAGTTGGGAAGAAATACAGCCTGATACTTCAAAGGGAAGTGTGAAGGTTGCCTTTAGTCTTGATGAGGTATCAAATGACAACCTTGATGTTGAGGTTTATCACATTGTAGGGGATGATGGAGCCAGCGCACAGAGGCTGGATGCATCCACAGAAGGAGATACTGTGGTGGCCGAGACGGAAGGATTTTCGGCATATTCACTTCAGTTTACTTATGATGTGAGGATGTACACATGTACAACTCTGCCGGTCAAGCTCTCGGAGATACTTGCTGAAGTTAATCTGAGCGGTACAGCGGTATCTGCTCCGATTCCCAGCGATGCTTCTCTGATCACAGTGACTGCTGACGAGAATAATGATTATGACATTGACTGTACGGACAATTTTAGTTCCGTGGAGTCCCTCAGGGTTGAGCTGGATGACGGCAATATTTATGAAGTGCTGCTGACTCAGGGATATAGAATGGCAGGAAGCGGTTCCGTAATTTACGAAAACGGGGGTGTACAGCCTGCTGAGCAGCTTGTTGATGTAGTCCTTGGAAATGGTGTTGTTGCCACTAACCAGCAGAAGAATGGTACATCCTATACCTTTGGAAATGGCGCTGCTGATATCGGGTTGCCATCAGGTATTATTTTGGACACAAGCGGGACTGCGCCCAATTCGACCCAGGATCCGGACCTTCTTGCTTTATGTCAGAGCATGGGTGTCCGTTACGGAGGGGATACATCTGTAGTTGAGTTTGAGATGCTGGCAACAGGAACAGAGCTGGTATTTAACTATGCTTTTGCCTCAGATGAGTTTAATCAGGGCCCAAGTTATAATGACGTCTTTGGATTATTTATCAGCATTAATGGAGGACCATATCAGAATATTGCACTGATCACCAGATCGGACGGGACACAGGTTCCTGTAACAATAGTAAATCTTCGAGCAGGTATTGATGGAACAGAGATGAACGGTGGGCGGTCGACATCCCTTGGACCAGGTGTTGTTCATACCCTGTTCAGCGAAAAGCACATTACGCTGCTTGGAAATGTAAATGGAATATCAAATATCTTTACCGCAAGACAAAATGTGGACATAGGAGACGCAATAAAGCTTAAGTTCGCAATCTGCGATGTCGGAGATAATTCTCATCATTCCTATGTTTTTGTTGAAGCCGGTTCTGTCTGTTTTAATGCCCCTGAGGGCAGAAACGACTACTATGACGAAGAGATAAGTAACCTTGACCCGGATTCGTTATTTGAAATAACCAGTGGCGGTAATACATATCCAATCACTTCGTCATCAACAGGAACAATTGTGATGGAAGGCACCGATGACAATGGTGAAACCTATAGCTTCCTTGGAGAAACTATTTCCATAGTCAAGAAGGGCGATGCCACACACCAGGATTCACTTCCCCAGACGTTGACCATTGCAGGACGACCCGAGGTTATAAATCCTGATACATCAGAGGAGTCAGAAGAAGTATCTACTACAGATTCCGGTATTGTTCTGACACTGGATGATACTGACCCTGACATAATGCGGCAGCAGTACAGGTTATATGATGGATATGGGAATCCTATAAATGGCTTTGACTGGGTAGATGCCGGAGGCCACGGAGGAGTTCTGAGATTTAATGGACTTGAACCCGACACCGAGTATCTGGTTAAGATTTACATTCCTGCAACGGATGATTATCCCAGATCTTTTATAAGTCCGGGCGTAAGGATCAGAACTGATAAGGCGCCACTTCCTCCGCCGGTAAAAAGGACAGAGGTTGTCGTGCATGGATCAGGAGATCCAATAAGCCGTGCCAGTGCTGATAAGCTGGATGATTACACACAGGAACAGGTGGGGCAGAAAGTAATTGTACGTCTTAATATTTCGCCTAAGGATAAGGCTTCGGTTAGTCCTGCAAAGGTATCTTATGTAGAGAATGACTTGAAAGCACGCTATACCACTTCTTCCGAAGACCACATCTTTGCTGAGTACATGGATATGAATGTAACTAAGCAAATTGATGATGGTCCGGTTGAGAATGTTTCAGATGTTGAAAGGGTAATCGAGATAGCGGTCGGGTATAACCTGGCAAATAAGCTTGAGCCTGTAGTATTTGGTGATCAAGGTGGCAATTTCGCTGTTCTTGAAAGGCTACAGAGCAGACCTGAAGGAAACTATCAGGAAGGAACAGTGTATGTTAGCAGTAATACTATCTACATATATACGAGGTATCCTTCGACCTATGCGGTAGGATATTATACATACGAAGAACCTGTGCCGGATCCTCCGGCGATAAAGGATACAGAAGTCATTGTGCATGGACCGGGAGATCCGATAAGCCGTGCCGAGGTGAAGAATCTGGATGATTTCACGCAGGAACAGGTAGGCCAGAAGGTAAAGGTATGTCTTAATATTACGCCCAGGGATGAGACAGCAGTTAATCCCGCAACGGTTACTTATGTAGATAATGATCTGATAGAACGTTATAGAACTTCTTCCGAAGACCACATCTTTGCTGAGTACATGGACATTGACGTAACAAGGCAGATTGATGATGGGCCGATTGATAATATTTCAGATGTCGAAAGAGTAATCGAGATAGCGGTCGGGTATAACCTGGCAAATAAACTAGAGCCTGTTGTGTTCAGGGAGCACGATGGCAATATCGCTGTTCTTAACAGGCTGATTCAGAGGCCTGAAGACAACTATCAGGAAGGAACGGTGTATATCGACAGTAATACGATCTACATCTATGCGCAGTATTTCTCGACCTATGCGGTAGGATATTATACGTATGAGGAGCCTGTGCCAGAACCAACGCCAGAACCTACTCCTACACCGGATCCGCCACAGCCGGAACCAACGCCTGAGCCTACGCCCACGCCGGATCCGCCGAGGCCAGAACCAACGCCGGAACCTACTCCAACGCCTACACCAACACCGGAACCTACACCTACGCCGGATCCGCCTAAACCAGAACCAACACCGGATCCTCCAAAACCAGAACCTCCTCCAAAACCAGAACCTACTCCTACACCGGATCCGCCACAGCCGTCATATGATCCGGAACCGGAAATAACCTATGAGGCGCCTGCTGCCCCGGTAGTTACAAGGCCGCCCGAGATTATGGAAGCGCCGGCACCGGAACCTCCGGTTATCAAGGTTGTGGGACGAGCGCCCAAAACCGACAACCGTTATGTAGAAAAAAAGGTGTGGATACTGCTTCTTATTATAGAACTACTGTTAATAGGGGCAATTGCGGGTACCAATATCTTCTTCTGCAGGATGAAGAAAGAGAATATGGAGCGGAAGTGGTTCATCGCCCTGTGCAGAGTGGGATCGCTCCTGATTTTCGTCACAGTAGCTCTTGTAACGCAGATAAACTTTGACTACATCAAGTCACAGGCAATGTACAAGGACATCAAGTACGAGTATGTGACAAACCAGAGCGTTTCAGAAAAAGCACAGCGCATAGCTGATCAGTACACGCAGGAAAACAAGGAATACTGGAATAAGAAGGATATAGATGTCGCAAAAATGTCGGAGGAATATCCTGATATTGTGGGATGGATACTCTTTGAGAATGAGGACATCAGTTATCCGATAATGTATTCCGGAGACAATTACACATACCTTGAGTCTGCTTATAACGGCAAATGGGCTTATGCGGGAGCTATTTTCATGGATGGGCTCTCAAGTCCGGACTTTTCTGATCCCAACACACTTATCTACGGCCACAATATGAAGGATAAGTCCATGTTCGGAAAGCTCAAGTACTATGTGCAGGATCCTGATTATTATGAGGATCATCAGTACCTTCAGATCCATACCGCCAATAAAGTATACAGATATCAGATATTTGCCGTTGAAGAAGTCGGCGATGATGATGATGTATTCTACACTTACGGCAGCAATCCGGAAAGGTATGATAAAACGCTCGTAGACCTCATCCGTAATTCTCAGCTTCAAGAGAGGATTGAGCCGGGTGACCCGGGCCACATAGTGACTTTATCAACCTGCACAGCTGCAGATGACAGGAGACTTATTATCTGCGCCTCAAGGGTCGATGAAGAGGACAATTAAATAAAGTGAATTTTTATGAAAGCTCTTTTCCCGGATAACTCTGGGGAAAGGGCTTTTAAATCATTAAAGTATAATGAATTTTTAATTCATGCCGATATAAATAATAACCAAAAGGATGTGGTTGTTATGTTTGCAAGGAGGCTTTTTCAGGAGATTGTCTGAAACTTAATTTCAGATTGCTTGAGAAGGATCTTAAAAATGGTAATCCAGCACAACCTTTCGGCGATGAATTCTAATAGGCAACTTGGCATAACGACTGGGCTTACGGCAAAGTCGTCTGAAAAGCTGTCTTCTGGATATAAGATCAATCGCGCTGCCGATGATGCAGCAGGACTCGCAATCAGTGAAAAAATGAGACGACAGATCCGTGGACTTGCACAGGGTATCAACAATGTGCAGGATGGTATTTCCATGCTCCAGATAGGAGACGGAGCCCTTGAGGAAGTCATGGATATGGTCCACAGGATGACAACCCTGGCAGTACAGAGCTCAAACGATACTCTGACAGATGATGACAGGAGCTACATTCAGGAGGAAGTAAATGCGCTCTGTTCAGAGATAGAAAGAGTAGATGAAGTTACAGAGTTTAATAATATAAAGATCTTCGGAAATGGTGAAGAGTCAATAAATAATGCTGACGGCACACCGCTTATTGAGGGAGATATCCCATTTTCAAGCTATTCCTTTGCAGATGTCAGCATTGATTCCAGCCCTGTTTTTTCTTCAGGAAGTCATGGAGATCAGCTGGGGTTAAAAGCGATTGTCAGTGACGCTAATTCCGCAGCCAAAGGAAAAGCATACAGGCTCATATTTGGTGATGGAAGTACATCAAACTCATCAGTCAGATTAAACTATCAGAAAGATGGAGAAACAGTTACTGAAATAGCATCACTCAGATCAGACTTCACGATCAGTGACTATACAAATAATAACGGCACAGTTTCAAGAACATATACATACAACAAGAATGGCATTGAATTCAGTATTGTTCAGACTGCAACCCCAAATTCCACCGACAAGTATTACGGAATAAATTACGAGATCAACAATACAGGTTCAACTCCTCTTGATCTGGAATTTATGTTCCATGCTGATACAGCATATAACAACAATGATACCTGTGAGAGTTATTACACCGAAGGAGCCAGGATCGAGACCACCAGAATATATAAGAGTTCCGGCTATGGCGGAGCACCCAGTGGCACAAATGTTATCGAAGGTGTTCCCGGCGGAGTATCCATTATCAACAAGGATGAGGCCCTGGCATTTGCAGAAAATGTTTCATTTGATACCTCGCCGGATATGCTTTCCATCGGACCGTACAGTGCAATAAGAAACTGGCCATATTATGACAGCACAGCTTCCCTTGGAACCAGCACCAACAAGATGGATCTCGGATTTAGTGCAGTCTGGGAGAAAAAGAATATGGCCTCCGGCGACACACTTAGTGTTTCCTTCAAATTTGGAATAACAGAGACAGAAAATGACCCAAACCTTAAGCAGGATGAAATAAAGAAATCCGACAAGCCGGCAGTTGTGGTAACTGAAGCAAAGCAGTTCTGGATACAGGCCAGCTCCACCATTGAGGATGGAATGTATATCAGCTTTGGATCTATAGATCTTGAGTCAATGCATCTCACACAGCTGGATGTTTCAAAGTCCACGGAAGCCAGAAAATCTATCGAAAGGCTAAAACAGGCACAAAAACATGTTTCTGAACTAAGAAGCCGCATAGGAGCTCAGCAGAACAGGTTAGAGCACACAGCAAAGAATCAGGCAAACAATTTAGAGAACACACAGGCCGCTGAATCCAGGATCCGCGACACGGATATGGCGGAAGAGATGGTCAGATATTCAAACAACAACATTCTGGCACAGGCAGGGCAGGCGATGCTGGCTCAGGCTAACCAGACAAATCAGGGAGTTATGGCACTGCTACAGTAAATGGGAGATAACGTATGGGACAGCTGGTTAATCTAAAGTGCAAAAAATGTGGATACGAAACAAATCTCGGCCTTGGCGCAGGGATGACCTTCAATAATCTGGAGATGGTGATCTCCTACTTCGACAAGGAGACTCAGGGAAAGATCAGAGCTTTGGCTGAAAGCAGCAACAAACTCTGGTACGTGTACAGAGAGATCGGCATCTGCGAAAAGTGCGGAAAGATATCCGCCATAGCGGTATTCAAGACCACAGATGCCTCCGGAAAAGAGATAATGTATCACTCCAGATGCCAGTGCGGATCGGCAAATGTGGAATTACACGACTTTGAAAAGGTGCAGGAGGGAAAGGATATTCTTTACTGTCCTGCATGTGGAGATGCCCTCGAGGTGAGCGTTACCGGTCACTGGGACTGATGAAAGATTAAGAGGAAGAACGGATGGTAGTTCAGCACAATATAGCGGGAATGAACGCGAACAGACAACTGAATATAACCACAGGCATTCAGGCCAAGTCCTCTGAGAAGCTTGCATCAGGCTATAAGATCAACAGGGCTGCAGATGACGCTGCCGGTCTTGCTATATCTGAGAAGATGAGAAGGCAGATAAGAGGTCTTTCACAGGCGTCCAACAACGCTCAGGACGGTGTGTCCTGGTGTCAGATAGCCGATGGTGCACTGGATGAAGTCAGCAATATGATCTCCAGAGCAAAAGAGCTTGCGGTTCAGGCGGCCAATGATACCCTCACTGATGATGACAGAAGCTATATCAACGAAGAGATGCAGAAGATGGCATCGGAGATTGACAGGACTCATGCGGCAACTGAGTTTAACAATATTCACATCTTCTCTGATGACGGATATGCACCAAACACTGCAGCGAAGGCTCCGGCTGAGAACAGTATGTCGGTTGTGCTTCCCAATGGCTCGGAGATAAAGATTTCTTTAAGCTTTATTGGTGCTGATGGTCAAAAAGCCACACCAAGTACAGTTCAGGCTACGGGACAGGATACCAGTTACGCAGATACTGAATATGCTAAGTTTGTTCAGAAGGCAGCTTCCAACGCGGTAGCAAACTTATATGCGAATTTCCCTAATTTGTTTAATACTTCGGCTTCTTCAGGGATACAGGTTGGTCTTGATCTGCATCAGAAGAACAAGGGTGACGTACTGGCCACAGCTTCAATAAAGCTCACCAGCAGCGGCGATTCAACCCTTATGCAGTATTCCATGTTTGTGGATACCATAGACTACCCGCTTTCTGAGTGGGACACAATGAGTAATGACAAGAAAGCAAATCTGGCATCAACAATAGCTCATGAAATGACTCACCTTGCCATGTATGACACTCTTACAGGTGGAATGCTGGGAGGACAGCTGGGAACTAAGTTTCCACAGTGGTTTGTTGAAGGAGTTGCCCAGACTTCCAGTGGTGATGGCGGATGGGTTACACCGGCAGCAGGTAATACTGCTGCTATACAAGACTTTAACAAAAAGCTCGACACCAACGTGTATGGTGCAGGATACCTGGCAGCAATGTATCTTGGTTATGCTGTTTCTGCCTCTGATACTACCAGCCCAAGTACTGCTGTCACATCAGATAATATAAAAGCCGGTCTGGATAAACTAATGGCTTACATTGCAGCTGATAAAAACAGAACCCTTAGTGACGCTATAAAAGACCTTACCGGGTATGACAGTCTCAGTGATTTTGAAAAAAGCTTTAAGGATTCAACAGCCAAGTCAGATACGCTTAATCCTTTGGCATTTACAAATACACTTCTTACAAATACCGGATCTGGCGCAGGATCACTGTTTGGAGACCTGAGCGCAACAGAAGCTGCTCTGTTTGCTCCGAACAAGTTAAGTGATTCAGGAAGCAATTATGCTATAAATGCAAGCAACACCAAGTTTGGCAATGCCTTCGGAACCGGAGTACCAATCCCCGATAAACAGCCCGGAAAAGCCGACGGCGAAGGCTCTGAAGACGGCTACAGCAACCTGTTAAAGCTCCAGGTCGGCTCAGAAACCAGCAGCATGAACCAGATCGACCTTAAGCGCTTCGACATCAGACTCAGCTCCCTCACAGAGGGCGGAACCTTTGACACCTCAACAAGAGATCTGGCCCTTCAGACCATTGAAACCGTCAACGTGGCCGGCACCAACGTGGCGAGAGTCCGCAGCTACTACGGAGCCCTTCAGAACCGATTAGAGCACACAATAAAGAATCTGGACAACGTTGTAGAGAACACCACATCAGCAGAGTCCAGAATCCGCGACACTGATATGGCAGAGGAAATGGTAAGATACTCCAATAACAACATCCTTGCCCAGGCCGGACAGGCCATGCTGGCTCAGGCAAATCAGACCAATCAGGGCGTACTGTCACTTCTTCAGTAAGCGAATTGAATATAATGATAGTATGAACAGACCCCAAAGAGCACATTGCCCTTTGGGGTTTTTAGCGCCCTTTGGGCAATGAATACAGATTTTTTATAGTAAACTGCACTATTTTGCGGTAAAATGTAGAAGTATAGTTTTTTTATAACGATTCTTTGAGGAGGGATTATGAAGAAAAAAAAGCTATCTTTCGATAAAGATCTTTTCAAGAGAAGTGTCCAGTATAACGTAAAGACACTTTACAGGAAAACTATGGATGAGGCTACGCCTCAGGAACTGTACCAGGCAGCAGCTTACGCCATCAAGGACGCTATAGTAGATCACTGGATGACTACTCAGAAGGCAGCAGCCGAGCAGGATCCCAAGATTGTTTACTACATGTCCATGGAATTCCTTATGGGAAGAGCCTTTGGTAACAACCTTATCAACCTTCAGGCCTACAAGCCCGTAAAAGAGGCTCTTGATGAGCTGGGAATAGACGTAAACATGGTCGAGGATCAGGAACCCGATCCTGCCCTTGGAAACGGTGGTCTTGGACGACTCGCTGCATGCTTTTTGGATTCTCTTTCAACCCTGGGCTACATGGCTTACGGCTGTGGAATCCGCTATAAATACGGAATGTTCCGCCAGAAGATTCAGGATGGATATCAGGTTGAGGCTCCGGACAACTGGCTTGAGAACGGCAATCCCTTCGAGCTTAGAAGAAATGAATACGCCAAGGAAGTTAAGTTTGGCGGCTATGTAAACATGCACACCGACGAGCGCGGCAGAACTGTATTCACACAGGAAGGCTATCAGGTGGTTAAGGCTGTTCCTTACGACCTGCCGGTTATTGGATACGGAAACGGCGTTGTTAATACACTCAGAATCTGGGACGCTGAGCCTATTCAGTGCTTCCAGCTGGATTCCTTTGACAAGGGTGACTACCAGAAGGCTGTTGAGCAGGAGAATCTTGCCAGCCAGCTCTGCGAAGTCCTCTACCCCAACGACAACCATATCGCAGGAAAAGAGCTGAGACTTAAACAGCAATACTTCTTTATTTCCGCTTCAGTTCAGACCGCGATCAAGAGATATTTAAAGAGCCACGAGGACATCAAGAAGTTCTACGAGAAGGCAGTGTTCCAGCTCAACGACACACATCCAACCGTTGCAGTTGCTGAGCTTATGAGAATCCTCATGGATGAGTACTATCTCACATGGGATGAGGCTTGGGATGTAACCCTTAAGACCTGCTGCTACACCAACCACACCATCATGGCTGAGGCCCTTGAGAAGTGGCCGGTAGATCTTTTCCAGAGACTTCTTCCGAGAATTTATCAGATCGTTGATGAGATCAACAGAAGATTCGTTGACCAGATCATGCGCCGGTACACCAATTCCGCAGGAATCGATGTTCAGGCCAAGATCAGAAGCATGGCTATCCTTTATGACAACCAGGTTAAGATGGCTCACCTTGCCATCGTTGGCGGCCATTCAGTAAACGGCGTTGCCAAGCTCCACACTGAGATCCTGGAAAAGAGAGAGCTTAAGGACTTCTACGAGATGATGCCCGAGAAGTTTAACAACAAGACTAACGGTATCACCCAGAGAAGATTCCTTCTGCACGCAAATCCTCTTCTGGCTGACTGGGTTACAGACAAGATCGGCGACGGTTGGATCACAGACCTGTCAGAGATGGGCAAGCTCAAGGAGTATGTAAACGACAAGAAGGCTCTTGAGGAGTTCATGGATATCAAGTACAAGAACAAGAAGCGTCTTGCAGCTTACATCAAGGAGCACAACGGGGTTGATGTAGATCCTAAGTCTATCTTTGATGTACAGGTTAAGAGACTTCACGAGTACAAGAGACAGCTCCTTAATATCCTTCAGGTAATTCATAAATACAACGATATCAAGGCTCACCCCAGCAAGGATTTCTATCCAAAGACTTACATCTTTGGTGCCAAGGCAGCAGCCGGATATCTTACAGCCAAGCTCACCATCAAGCTCATCAACTCCGTTGCGGATGTTGTTAACAATGATCCTGATATCGGTGGCAAGCTCAAGGTTGTATTTATCGAGGACTACAAGGTTTCAAATGCCGAGCTGATATTTGCTGCAGCTGACGTTTCAGAGCAGATCTCCACAGCAAGTAAGGAGGCTTCGGGAACCGGTAACATGAAGATGATGCTCAACGGCGCAGTTACACTGGGAACAATGGACGGTGCAAACGTTGAGATCGTTAACGAAGTTGGTGAAGAGAACGCTGTTATCTTTGGTCTTACTTCTGAGGAAGTAATGGAATACGAGAAAAACGGCAGCTACAATCCTATGGATATCTACAACAGCAATCCTAACGTTAAATCCGTACTGGATAAGCTGGTTGACGGAACCTTCTCACAGGATAGAGAGCTCTTCAGACCTCTTTACAACTGCCTGCTCAACACCATCAACTCCAGCAAGGCAGACCAGTACTTCATCCTTAAGGACTTCGAGGCATATCTCGAGGCTCAGAGAAGGATCACTGATGCCTATGCTGACAAGAAGCGCTGGGCTAAGATGTCCCTTATGAACACAGCATGCTGTGGTAAGTTCTCATCAGACAGAACCATCCAGGAGTATGTTGACGAGGTTTGGCATCTTGACAAGCTTCAGATGGAGATTAAATAAAAAGTATTTCTATTTCATAGAAAATTTAGAATAATTTTAATGGCAACCTGCTGTGTTTTCACAGAGGTTGTCATTTTTTTGGTAAAATATAAATGATATTAGGATTGAGAGAGGATTATTGAAACGGTATATATGATAAGACCCTGACTAAAAGGAGGGAAAGTATGGCAGAGAATATCAAGTATTGTCGAAGCTGTGGAGCGCAGATGAGTGCAAACGCTAAGTTCTGTAAAGCCTGCGGAGCTGAAGCTGTAGTATCGCTGCAACCATCTTCGGCAACTATTCAGCCTATGCTTGAAAAAAGAACCTGTCCTCAGTGCGGAAATGAAGTGTCGGATACTGCCAAGTTCTGTAAAAAGTGTGGATATAAATTTGAAGGGGCGCCCATACAGACAGTGGCCAATACGCCGCCACGGTCTGCATCACCTGTACAGCAGCCTCCAGTATCTGGAATAGGCGACGCCGTTACGGCCTCCGCCCAGCCCGGCGAGTTTTCGTTTATGGATTTTGTGACTGAAACCGTGACGGACGCAGCGTCGTCCTCTGAAACCGTAAAAGGGGTAATGGCGCCTTTTACTGCTATCGGCAGCAGTATCAAGTCCTACCTTGGCGGAATAATTGGAATATTCAAGAGTCCAAAAACAATCATAATGGCAGTTGTCATGGCAGCTCTATGGACATTCCTTGGAATTAACAGAGGATCGGATTCGACACCTCTTAAAGCCCTCTCATGGCTTACCTTTGCTGATGGCGGCTTTGACCGTGGTGCCTTTGGAGTGCTGGGTGGAATTGCCGGAAAAGGAGTAGTTGGAGTCTTGCTGGTCTCTCTTTTTACAGGAGGAATACCGAAACTGGCAAGTGGATTTGGTTCACTGTTTGGAAAAACGAAGTCCAAGAGAAGCATAGTTTTCATGCTCGTTGGTTTGATAATAGGAATATGTCTATACATTCTGTTTACAGGTGAGAATGCATCCGGAGCAACAGCAATGGCCGGGATATCCGGAGCACTTTTGGCGGTTATGGCCTTAGGAAGCAAGGATGGCAATATCTACCAGATTGCTGAGGCGATCACATCCCAAAAGGTAGATGGCGTTCGCGTAGCCCAGGATGGGAAGGCAAACTCTCTTCTTGGAGGTATGACTTTGGGGTTTGCAATCATTACAGCGCTTTTGTCGCTGGTCTGAGAAAATGGTTTACTACTCCTTTTCCCTATGGAACATTCAGTGGATTTGACTTGATTCAGAAGGCTTATGAGGTCACTTATGCATAGACTTAAGAGAATTGTAGCTTTATCTGGAATGCTTTTTGTCACTATTGTCGGTGGAACACTGCAATGTGGTGGCCTCAGCGTTCATGCCTCGCAAGAGAGTGTGGACTTTTCAGACATAGATGAGGAACATTCGCTTGAGGATGTAAATTATTGGCTTGAATATTATGAAAATGACCCCAAAATGGCTGACCGCTTTAAATTCAGGGGAGGATACGGCCGCTATGTCTACGACCGAAGTAGCGAAAAGATGGCAAAGCGAAATGGCTGGGGCGGTTACGAGGATAATACGGTTCCAATCGACTATTCCCTATATGATGAGAATGGATTTGCGTTACAGACGGTAAACATTTGGCCGATAATCCCAGATCCACCGGAAGCGTATTTTAACGCAATTCCCATGGATTATCAGAATAAATCATGGCTTAGATGTTTTTCAGTATCGGAGGAGAGATACACCACAGCAAGACATATTTCTGATTCCGATACGTCAAATTATATTGCAGGAAATCGCTTCAAAGATGAAACATATCAGGATTATCCAATAGTTGCCGAATGGTGGTACGATGGCGGAGATGATGCTCACTTTGGGGGCAGGTACAATCATGTGGGCTTTAAACTTTCCTACCTCTATGACATTAGAATAGTAAGCAAGGATTATTGGCCTGTTGAAAATATTGAAAAGACCTATCTTGTTCCAAAGGATGTCAAGTATTCTCTTGAGGAGGGGATTAGTAGAAAAGAAAAGAATAGCGAAGAAGAGGAGCGCTATTCTAATCCTTCTGACCCGTATGAGGTTACAGGGCATGTGAATTATAAATACTATGAGACAACACTGGCAGGCAAAAGAACCTTTGTAAGGGAAAAGAAACTAGAAGAAAAGTATACAGAATACAATAATGAATATTGGCATACAGAACGTGATGAAAACTATCGTTCATACTGCAATCTTGAAAACAATGGCTATTATTTTGACAGAGAATATTATATCATCGAGGATTTAAAAGAACTTCCGGGCTTTTATTACTGTATTTATATTGCCACTTTTGATAAGTACGATGAGGCGGTAAATGCTTCAGGTAGTCCTCAATCTGAAGCCACCTCAGTAATAGCAGAGTACGAAAGGCTTCGACCTATAGTTACTGAATCGCTTGTTAACGATCTGGCATCTCTGACACCATCGATTTCATTCACACCTCCCGGAGAAAGGAAAGTCCAGAAGGACACAACTGAAGCGAAAAAAGATGCGGGAGAGGATGAAGGTAAGGATGTAAATGCGAATATACTTTTGCCAAAGATTGATTCAGGCAGAGTTGATGCGGGAGCAATAGTTCTAGGAGTAGGCGCTGCTATTGTGGCGGCAGGTGGCATAGGGGCATCAGTTTCATCCGGAAATAAAAAGACAGGAAGCAAAAAACAACAGGTCAGGTACAAGATGTATGTGTATAAGGACTTTGGAGATGCAATACAAAAGGGAGCTGCCCCCGCCAAGGTCTATGCCAGGATGTCTAAAATTATAGACGGTAAGGAACAGGATTGTCCGGAGCAGACAGCCAGGATACAGGTTCGAAGTGCAGGCCTAAATGCCAGCATCGTTGGAATTGAAAACTCCTATATGGCGGCAGAAGTCAGTGCTGAAGACGTACCCGGTCTCGATCAGGGCACACTGATGTTTTATCTGATAGGTCCGGGTGGGGAGTATCAGAGGGAAATCATATTCCGCATTACAGGCGAGCCCAAGATAGTATTTCCGTTAGAGCGGGAAGAAGGCGTTTGGGATCTTAATACTAACGCTGATACCGTGCAGATGATTGCTGGCTTAGGAGGTGATGAGCGTCTTAGATTTGTATTTGTAGATGCGTCTGAAGAACCTAAAGCTATTCGATTTATAGATACAGACGGTTTTGATATTACAGCACAGAAGGATACAAAACTTGCCTTTACCTATTACGCATGCATAGAAAATAAAACAGCTCCGATCGAGAAGGAAAGCTATGTATTTGCGGAACGGAAAGATCAGCAGATTACAATCGAGGCGGAATTCTCTAAGGAAGTTAAAGTTAGGGGATATTTTACCATAGAGCTCTTCCCCGACGGATTATCTGTACTTATTTCCGGAGTACCCAACCCATTAAGGTCCAAAACTCCCGGCAGGAGACAGGTTCTTGTCAGAGGATGGATGGAGATTATTTCCTATGCTACAAGAGAGAAGGATGCACTTACCCTGGATCCTCTGATCCCTTCAACAGATTTTAATCCATGTTATGCAGTCCTTGATGAGAATGGCAAGACAAGGATATTTTTGGATGCGAAGAGCTTTTCTTTTGAAGATCTCCAGACTGATGATGAAAACACAAACAGTATACTTGCTAAAAACCACTATGACATCCGCTGGCGGGAAAACGGATACTCTGTTATTCCCAGGGATTCCATCCCGGGAATTGATCAGGACTATTTTGCACTCATACCAATGACTGCAGATACCACTGCCGGTTCTGACAGGATAGAAATACCGGTGCGGCTTGTGGGCGAGCCCTTTGATCCCCTCAAGGGGTGGAATGAAGAATTTGCAGGTCTTTGTAAAACGGCCATCCGGTATTTTCCTGGAGATGTGGCTAAAGGTTACGTGCAGTATATAAAAGAGCACTTCTCCGACCCTAATGTCTGGGATACATCAGCACTCCGAATGATGAGGTACAAGGTCATAGATGAATCGCAGAAATTCTGGCTAAACGAGTACAACAATCAGATGCGCTTCATTGACAGATACGACCTTCAGGAATTTATCTTCAAGAAGCCCCCAAGGTACATAGCAGACTTGGCATTTGCCATAGTGGCCAAGTACTACTGGGGAGAAAAGGATATCTTTATTGTACCTTTTAAGGATTTAATAGTTGATACTATAGATGAAGCCATTTGGAATTATACCTTTACAGGAGAGATTGACGTCGATGTACAGGAAAAAATAAATGAACAGGCTGTGAATATGTTGGAGAACGCTATCAGTTTAGATGACGCATCAGCTGCAATGAATCCTGAAGCATGTAAAAAGCTTATTCCTGTGCTTATAGCGTATATATTGATGGACTGGGTAAAGAATTATTCCAAGATGGATCCAAAGGATTTCTGGGAATCCTGGCGTACTACCTGGTTTGACCTGACTGCCATGGCGTTGAAAAAACTAGTGGGAGAAGGCTTAAGTAAAGCTATGCGCTCCGGCCCTGTAAATAGATTTTTTGAAAATAAGTGGATGCGTAACCTAAATGAATGTATTCCTGGAATAGCAAAGGGAAAGTTCACTAAACCGGGATTAGATGGAGCAAAAGCTTTTGTCAAGACAGGAAATGTTGATATCAGCTCTATCAGAAATGACGGCGTCTGGTTTGCCACGCATAAACCAACTGGAAAAGAAGCATTTGTTTTACTGGAGGATATGTCATATGTGGGGTATCGGGATGTAGTAGAGAAACTTCTGGGTGACATATTTGGATTCGGTATCTGCTGGCTTACCGAGAATGCGCTTGAAACCGTAAAGGATTATGCACCAGAAAGGGAGATTACGTTTACATTTAAACCCATCTGGTTGGGGCTTGATGAGGACTATGAGGATCTTGTGGTTCATATCAATGCGTCAATGCTCTTTACCACTGATGCAGGTCTTTCTTCGAAGGCATTTGGCTTTATTTATGACTACATGTTTGGACCTGTTGCTCCAATGCTTCTTGGACATCAGGCGCCTGTTGATCCTGGAAGAGCAGTGCTTGATTTGGATGTATAAAGTGATTTAAGGAGTCGGCGGTGTCTGATAACCACGCAATAAGAGAGGAATTATATGAATCGTGCATACAGGCTTAAAAATATAACCAAAAGAGCTTTTGCCGGATTAGCTGGGGGATGCCTTCTTGTCTTTTCCGCGCTGCTGCCTGCCGCAATACTCTCGATAGCACTTCCGGCTCCGAAGGTGCACGCTGAATCAGACTGGCCTCTTACATGGTATCTGGACAGTGTAACCTTTCATGGAGAGCCTGAACAGTCTTTATACTATTCTGACACAAAGATAAGGATAACCAATCGCTTTGGTCAGGACTTCGCAGAATATTCAATCACCGATGAAAACCTGGGCGAGACGAAAACTTCCTATATCTCCTGGGAGGTTCCTGAAAGGATCAGCGTATGCTTTGAAAACGAGTCTCCTGTGACTGTGTATGTGCGGTCAGAAGAACACTACGAATCGCTGTCTAATCTGCACATTTCCTACGACGTGATCATGGCTGAAGACGGATATCAGATATCCTGGGGAGAGACCGGCGGATGGAGTTATTCCACAAAAGATAGCTACAGCAGGAAGGAATGGACAGGCTCAGGGACTTTTAAATATTTGACTATTCCAAACCGCAGCGTGACTCTTCCCATATGGCACAACTGCTGGATAAAAAATGGCGCCCTCAGAAGTGAGGATGATGTCATGGAAACCTATCCCAAGATGAGAATGAGGATAATTGTGGATCCATGGGAAACATTGGATCCTAACCATCCTGAGGCGGAAAATGGTTATGTTTTATTCTCATATAAGCTGGACCTTGGGGACGTTACCTATCTTGAACCCAGCACTGCAACGCCCGAAGAGGAGGAAGAGGAGAAGTGGGTAGAGGATGAGGACTACGTCGCAGCTTCAAGCTCTGAAGGCATGGATGAGGGAAATGTAATCCAGGATGAGATAGTTGAGGGTGAAGGCGAGGACGAGGACGAGGAGAGGCAAGAGCAAGAGGAAAGTCGTGATGAAAGCTCTTCCTCAGCCAGTGATAATTACGGTATTCTTTATGTGCCGCCGAGCACCGGAAAAAACGATGAAACTATTGATAAAAAAAGCCTTCCCAAGTCTATAGGTATTGGGACAGCCGGAGCTGTTGCTGCAACGGCTGCTGTTGTGGCGGGAAGTATATCCGCATCTAAAGACGGTAATGAGACGGATAAAAAGAAAAAGGAAGAGAAGAAAAAACAGCGCAAGTACAGAATGTACGTCAGCAAGGATTTTGGAAATACTTTAAATCCCGGAGATCCACCCTTAAAGGTAACTGCCAAGATAATGCAGATAATTTCAGGCAGCAATGAGACCTACAGAGGTGACCTGACAAGTAAGATTGATGGCTTTTCATCGGATAAAACCCTCATTGTTTCGCCAGGATCAGACCCTGCGGGCAAAGCATTTATGATATCTGTTCCTGAGGGGAGCACCGCATCTCAGGGAACACTGAGTCTTCGTTTTGTGGGAGAAGGCGGCGCATATACCAAGCATGTCATATTTAAGATCGCTAATCCCGAGATCAAACTGGCTCAGGATGCCATTGCTTTTATCGCAGAGGGCAAAAAGACTGCTACCATTGGCTTTGCTGTTAAAGGTCTTGGAAGTAACCCGCAGTTTAGCGTATCTTGCCAGGAGGGCACGGAAAAGAACTTTAAGCTCTCGGATGTTAAGGCGATTGAGCAGGGCATTTGGGGCATTGACATAACAGAAATCGGCAAGGATAAAAAGTATCCCGGTTACTTTGAGCAGTTTGAGGTGGAGATTACAGCAACGAACCCGGAGCCGGCTGTGGCAAAGGATGGCAAGAAGCCAGTTAGTCTCAAAGCTTCGGAGAAGTTTTATATTGTGAGGTTCCAGGAAGGAATCAGAGTGATCATGGAGGACCTCAAGGCTTACCTTGTTGTCAAGGGAACGGAATCGGTTACTCAAAAGGAGAATCCAAAGCTTGGCGAAGACGATATGGCTACACCTGCCCACAGCAGGGTTGATATCACAACCTTCACCTGGGATGAGGAAGAGAAAACTCTGACCAACCCCGTGCCTGAAAAGGTAGAGATATTTATAGAAGATATCCCAGATGGAGAAGCTGATGTAGAGGCCGTAACAAGAGGCCAGACAGATGTCTGCAAGAAACTCGACTTCCAGTATCAGCTTGTGGAGGTAATGGGGAACAACAATACAGTTCTGGCTGAAGTTTTCCAGACTTCATACAACGTTCTGATGCCGCCGGCAAGAGCTCAGGCAAAGGTAAGTGTTGAGGTTACCTGGCACGGTAAGGTTTTGAAGGACGAGAAAAAGGTTACTGTCATTACCATGCCAAGAAGGGAACTTGGAACTCCCGAACAGTATGCAGCAACTCTTAAGGAGGACAAGAAGCAGATTGAAGATATAAGCCATATGCTAAAGAGACTCTACGCCATGGATACGGCTTATGAGATGAGGCCCCTTATCCATAGGATGGAGCTTATTGTGGACGGGTATGATGAGAACTTCGGATTGTATATGCCTGAATACTATGAGTGCAAGAGGCTCTTTGCGAGGTATGTATACGGCGAGATTGGCAGCAGAAGGCAGGTAGAGGACATAAGTACCTATGACTACTTCTGGGATGAGGGAATTGACAGAACACTGGAGGACTGGGAGAAGTCACAGCTTAGCTTTGGCGCAAGACTTACCCTTGGCATCGTTACATTTGGAGCTTCAGAGCTCTATCTTACTCCAAGGGATGCAGTAGTGGAGTGGACAAAGACAATCAAAAAATTCGCCGATGAATCCGACAGAACCAACAGCGCCCTTAAGAACTTTACTGTTGGTGCAGCAGAGGGCGGCTGGATAATGCTAAGGAACTATGCATGGGGTAAGGCAGGAGAGTATATAGTTGTGCCTTCCATAAAGTTTGGTGCAGTTGTTCTCAGAGAAAATGCAAAGGAAGCCGGAAAGTATTTATCCAAAGCTATACCAAAGCTTAACAAGTTTTACTCAAGACTTACCTACAAGGCAGGACTTGAAAAATCCGGTAAGATCTTAAGTCAGATGGAGAAAAGAGCAGCTGAAAAAGCTTCAAAGCGCATGGAGAAGGCAGCGGAATATTTGGAGACGAATAAAGGTCTTTTGCTAAAAGACAAAGACTACCAGAAATATATGCAGGAAGGAAAAACGCTGGTAGAAGAATATGCGAAATCGCTCAAGGATCCAAACATCACTGAGGAGGCTCAGCGCATTCTTTGTGAAAGGATACAGTGCCACAAAGGAGCAATGAGTTATCTTAACTCAGAGGATGTTTCAAATGCCGTAAGAGCAAGGTTTAATCTGGATCAGAGCATACTTAAGGAGAGGACGCTACTTGATGTTCAGAAGGAACTTGCAAAAGAGTTTGATACCGCACCTTCAAGCTTTAAGACCTTTAAGGCTACAGCCAGCAGTGCTGCGGGACAGAAGAAGGGTCTTTCCTCAAGCATCGATCATGACTTTACGTTTACAGATATAAGAACGGGCGAGGATGTGCCCAGCAAAATTACACAGAGGATTTATGCTGACAAGTATTATGAGCGGGTGTATGGTACCAAGGCTCCAAACAGGAAGGCTGCGGACGAACTGATGAAGGCTGCGGACCAGACTGCTGTACATAAGCTTGACAGGGAATCCTATGGGGCAGATATCGATCAGATAATGGATCCCAAGCTGTCAAATAAGCCGTATAAGGATATTGAGAGGGTTGTTGATACCACTCAGTACAAGACAGATGAGTGGTTGGCAAACGCAAGAGAGCATGGTGGTGGAAGAGGTCTTGGAGAAACCCAGGAAGCCGGAAGGCAGACCATGAAGGCAGACAAGAAGGTCATCAGTAAGGTAAAAGAACTGATTGCTGAGGGTAGGCTATCAGAAAAGGATCTTCCCATGGATGATGTGGAAAAAATCATGGAGAGCAATGCCCTGTTCAAACAGTCCTTTGCCCATGAGAGGGGTAAACTAGGGCAGCTTGTTGAGCTTGAGACCGCTCTTAAGAATAATGGTTCCAGCATAGCAGATGAAGTTAGAAGGGTCACGGCTGTTATGCGTAGGATTCAGGAAATACAGCTTAATTACCGCACGAATTCAGAGAAGCTGATCGATACGTTCAATACCCTTAAGGGGCAGATCGACAGTGCTGCAGAAAATTTGAACCTGGTATTTAATTCTCTGCCGGCAGAGGAGCAGGAGGTTATGAAGGAGGCAATTAGTGAACTTAGAAACCTCCAGGCTGCAGGAGTAGGTAATACGCTTCAAAGGTTCACCCCCGAAGAGGAAAAATTCTACGAGAATCAGAACATGGTTCCTGAGAAGGTGGCAGAGTGGCTTTCATCTGAGAGGAGGCTATCGCTTCCCAAGGTTGAGGTCATATATGCCAAGGGAAGAAGCACAAAGCTTCCGCCTAAAGAAAAGATAGAAAGCGTGCTTGCGGCAGATGAGATTATCCATAGGATCTACGATGGAAGGGACGGAGAAGATATCGGAGATACTTTGGAACTGGCAGAAGCACTTGCTGCAGACGGAAAGACTATCATGGAAGCCATTAATGAAAGCGAGCAGGTAAGATCAGCCATAAACAGTTTGGTGGAATAAAAATAGCGCCTTCCACTCTTTTGAGTGGGAGGCGTTTTTCTTTTGTAGTATTACATGAGATCAGCTGCCTTAACGCTCGGATTGTGATAATGCTCTCTCTTGTCTGTAATTGCTCCGATTGAAATAGCACTTTCCGGGCAGTACTGAAGGCATCCGAGGCACTGGGAGCAGTCGCTGCCAATAACAGCCTTATTGTCCTCAATCCTTATGTTTCCTCTCGGGCAGATCTTAGCACACTGTCCGCAGGCAACACATTTGTCGCTTACTTCAAATGCTGCAATTTTCTTTTTGGCGATAACAGGCCACATCATGTTTTCAAAGACATTAATGATATTCATAGGAGGTTTTCTGTTTTTAACAACCTCCTGCGTTATGTCTTTTGCCATGGCCTCTGCCAGATCTTTGCTTCTGGCCTGAGCTTCGCCGATTGTCATCATCGGCATCATCAATTTGTGGGGGAAGAGCCAGATGCAGCTGCACTGGTGGGTAATCTTGCCCCAGTACTTAAGTGGAATTATCTTGTTTAGCTTTGCCAGGCCTGTTCCTGCATATGCTGAGCAGGAGACAATGCCAAAGGTGTATGTGCCCGGTTTTATCTTTACTCTCTTGGCGCACTTAAACACATCTTCAGGGGCGCCGCCTCCGTAGCACGGAAAGACAAAGCCCACTTTTTTGGCATCAATAAGATTTGGTATGTGCATTCCTTTGCGGATCCTTACGATATCAGCGCCGCCAATACCTTCGGCAATGTTTCTTGCAATATCCAGGCAGTTGCCGGTTCCTGAAAAAACAAAAATCACATTATTCATAGTCATAACCCTCCAAAGAAGATTATACACCTTATGAGCAGCCGTTTGCATGTGCGTGGAATGCATATTACAATTAGTCTATGGAAAAAGCATACAAATTACTCTTTAACACAGAAGAATCTGATGATCTTTATGTATACTGTTGCGGACTGTCCCAGACCCTTCCGGGGCACAGCTTTGGTCCTGCCCTAAAGCCCCATTTCATGATCCATTACTGCCTTAGCGGAAAGGGGCGTTTTAAGATGGGGGGAAAGAGCTATCCGCTTAAGGAAGGCTATGGGTTTCTTATAGTCCCTGATGAGCTTGCATACTATGTCTCCGATGAAAAAGACCCATGGACCTACGCCTGGGTTGGCTTTGGAGGCAGGCGCGCCGAGGCAATAGTATCCCAGCTTGGACTTTCGGTAGCTCAGCCTGTCTTTAAGAGTACAGCGTCCAAGGACATCTATGATCTGGTAAAAGACATGATGGACCATAACACCTTCAGTGTGGAAGATTCACTTAGAAGAAACGGTCTGCTGTCAATGTTCCTGTCGGTAATTGCGTCGGGGATGAGCGTCACCCAGAAAAGCGACTCGGGTAGTGACAACGACTATGTCACCAAGGCCCAGGCCTACGTAAGGAGCAATTACTGCAACCCCATCAAGGTCACGGATATTGCAAATTATGTCTGCATAAACAGGAGCTATCTGTACACTCTTTTTGAAAAGAACCTCGGGATCTCGCCTCAGCAGTATCTGACAAGCTATCGAATTGCCAAGGCGGTTGAGCTTTTGCAGCTGACAGACCTTCCCATTGAATCCATTGCCATTTCCTGCGGATACTCAGATCCCCTTGTATTTTCCAAGGCATTTAAGCAGGAGAAAAAGCTCTCTCCCTCTGCGTACAGGAAATCCCTTCCAAAGGGCGATTCCAAGGCTGCCTGCAAGGAGCATCTGCTTCAGGTTGAGCAGCTTATAGAGCAAAGACAGATGGAATCCAATGATCCAAACTGATAACTTACAAAAAACGCCGTCTGACAGCTGCCTAATTCGCAAAAGTGGAGGGCGTTTTTCATTGTCTTTTCCTTGGTTTTACTGTAAAATGTAAGTTGCATTTTGATGTAGATTGGCGAAATGTGAGAGGATTTTTGTTTTGGCTAAGGATATTCAGGATTTTTTAGAAGTGGGGAATGAAATATTAGACAGCGTCTCCAGTGCGATTGACAGGAATGACTACAGCACTCTTCATGAGGATGTGGCCAAGGCCATTAAGTCAGTAAGCGTTGACAGGAAGGTGAACTACTCCAGTCAGATGCGCCAGGGCGGACAGAGGACCGGCAGGATCAAACCCAGGATAATTCCGTTTTTCCAGAAGAAGATCAGCCGATATCTGGGAGTCCCTCAGATGGCGGCATTTGGAGCAATCGGAGCTTTTCTTTTCATGGAATTTCTTGGAATGCTCCTTATTGGACAGACACCGGCAGCCATCGTTTCAGGAATTTTAGTTGCAGGCTGTTTACTGGGATTCTTTTCCGGAATGAAGAAATACGAACTTGCCAAGAAATACTACCAGTATGGCACTATTCTTGGAGATTCCGAGTATTTCAAGATATCGGATCTTGCCAAGGTTGCGGTTAAGAGCGACAAGGAAGTTTTAAAAGACATAAAGAAGATGATCAAGCAGGGTTTCCTTCCAAGAGCCAAGCTTGACAGCACAGAGACCACCTGCATGATAACTGACAGAGCCTACGAGCAGTATCTCGGGGCTGAGCAGGACAGAATGGCCAGAGAAGAGAGAGCCAAGGCTGAGAAGGAAGCAGAGATTGAAGAGCTCAAGGCACGCAATGCCGAGTATGCTAATCTTCCTAAAGAGGCCATTGAGATTCTTGAAGAAGGCAGAGAGTACATAACTTTTGTCAGACAGATCAACGATGTTATCCCTGATACCGAGGAGCTTTCCAATAAGCTCTACAGGCTTGAGGATATCATGAACAGGATCTTTGCCCAGGTTAAAAAGGACCCTTCCAGCGCAGATGAGCTTCACAAGCTTATGAGCTACTATCTGCCTACCACCAAGAAGCTGCTAAACGCTTACGTGGAGCTGGACAAAGAGCCTGAGGTTGGAGTTAACATCACTCAGACCAAGATGGAGATAGATTCAGCCATTGATACCATCAACATGGCTTTTGAAAACCTCCTTGACAGCCTGTTCCAGGATATGGCATGGGATATTTCTTCAGATATCTCCGTTATGAAGACCATGATGGCTCAGGACGGACTTACAACAGAGGGCCAGGGAGTAATGGCACAGACCGCATCATCTGCTTCGGCAGTTGCGACGCAGGGAGGAGCACAGGCACAGGTGCTCACTAAACCGGAATAAATTCGCAAAAAAATATGAAAATAAAGTATTAGGAGGCAAATATGGCAGATTTAGAATTTGGAGCAGCACCCGCTGCACCAACACTTGAGTTTGGAGCGGCAGCAGCACAGGAAGCACCCGCACCCGCAGCAGCAGAGCCTGCACAGGAGGCATCAAACGGAAACATCGCCCTTGAGGCACAGCTTACACCTGAAGAGCTCAAACAGGTTGAAGAATTCAGCAAGCAGATCGACATTGCAAACACAACAGGCGTAATGAACTACGGTGTTGGAACCCAGAAGAAGCTGGCTGACTTCTCAGAGAAGGCTATTGATAATGTCAGAACCAAGGATATGGGCGAAGTTGGTGATATGATCACTGACCTGGTAACACAGCTCAAGAGCTTTGAGATCGAAGAAGATGAGAAGGGTATCAAAGCTCTTTTCAAAAAGAGTGCCAACAAGATCGAGGGCATCAAGGCAAAATATGCCAAGGCTGAGACCAACGTTCAGACTATTGCCAACGAGCTGGAGAAGCACCAGGTAACACTTCTTAAGGACGTAGAAGTTCTTGATAAGATGTATGACCTCAACCTCAACTACTACAAGGAGCTCACAATGTACATCCTTGCAGGTAAGAAAAAGCTTGAGGAAGAGCGCGCAACAACACTTGTAGAGCTCCAGAAAAAGGCTGAGCAGTCAGGACTTCCTGAGGACGCTGAGGCAGCAAAAGACTTCGCTAACAAGTGCGACAGATTCGAGAAGAAGATCTACGACCTTGAGCTCACAAGAACAATCGCTATGCAGACAGGACCTCAGATCCGTATGGTTCAGTCATCTGACACCATGATGGCAGAGAAGATCCAGTCCACCATCGTAAACACCATTCCTCTCTGGAAGAACCAGATGGTCATCGCCATGGGTATCGAGCATGCTACCCAGGCTGCTCAGGCTGAGCGTGAGGTTAACGACATGACCAACAAGCTCCTTAGAAAGAATGCAGATGCCCTCAAGGTTGCTACAATCGAGAGCGCTAAGGAAGCAGAGAGAGGAATTGTTGATATGGAAACCTTGAAGCACACCAACGAGTCCCTCATCTCCACACTGGACGAAGTGCTTAAGATCCAGACAGAAGGCAAGCAGAAGAGACACGAGGCTGAGGCTGAGTTGGCTGTTATCGAGAATCAGCTCAAGGATAAGCTCCTTGAAGCTGCCAAGAAGTAATATTATCGAATTTAAGAGAATTTTAATACAAGGCCCTGCGACCCACAGTCGCGGGGCTTTTTTAACATTTCGACAGGTTGTTTAAACAAAGAGGTATGGAAAAACCCACAGTCATTTATTATGATAATCTCACAAGAAATCAAGTTGTACCAACATATTAGGAGGGTTATATGATCGATCAGGCGATGAAAAATTCAGTTCTGGAAAACTTTGAGAAGGTTTTTGGAAAGAATGATGGCGTTAAGGCATATTTTGCTCCCGGACGTGTAAATCTTATCGGCGAGCACACAGATTACAACGGAGGCCACGTTTTCCCCTGCGCTCTTACCATTGGAACATACGGCGCAGCAGCAAAAAGAGATGACAACAAGTTAAGATTCTACTCAGTAAATCAGGACAGACTTGGCGTTGTGGAATCATCCCTGGATGATCTTACTCCTTCAGATAAGGCCGGCTGGACCAACTATCCAAAGGGAGTTGTATGGGCTTTTGAAAAGAGAGGAATGAAGCTGGATAAGGGCTTTGACCTGGTTATCTACGGAAATATCCCCAACGGCTCAGGTCTTTCATCATCAGCATCCCTTGAGGTTCTTACAGGATTTATATTAAGAGACCTCTACGGCTTTGAGGTTTCCAATCAGGATCTGGCACTTATCGGCCAGTACTCAGAGAACAACTATAACGGCTGCAACTGCGGCATCATGGATCAGTTCGCAGTAGCTATGGGAAAAGACAATAATGCCATTTTCCTTGATACGGCCGATCTGTCTTTTGAATATGCACCTATCGCACTTGAGGGTGCCAAGATCATCATCGCCAACACAAATAAGAAGCACAAGCTGACAGATTCACAGTACAACGCAAGACGCAGCATGTGTGAGGAAGCCCTTGCAATCCTTCAGAAGAAACTTGATATTAAGGGGCTTGGTGATCTTTCTATAGAAGAATTCGAGGCTAATAAAGATCTTTTGACAGATCCTGATATGCAAAGGAAGGCTAAGCACGCTGTATATGAGAACCAGCGAACCATCGAGGCTGTTAAGGACCTTAAGGCTGGAAACCTTGAGCACTTCGGTGAACTTATGAGGCAGTCTCATGAGTCGCTTCGCGATGACTATGATGTAACAGGTATTGAGCTCGATACTCTTGCTGAGGAGGCATGGAAGATTCCCGGTGTTATCGGATCAAGAATGACAGGCGGCGGATTTGGCGGATGCACAGTATCAATCGTCAAGGACGAGGCAATTGAGGAGTTCAAGAAGACTGTAGGCGAGAATTACAAAAAGAGGATCGGCTACGATGCAACCTTCTACACAGTTGAGATCGGTGGCGGCCCGGAGGTGATCTGAAGCATGGAATCAATAAATAAACTTGTAGCTTATGGCTTAAAGACAGGCCTTATAGAGCAGGAAGATATCATTTACACATATAACAGACTCCTTATGGAGCTGAAGCTGGACAGCGCTGAGTACGAGGCTTCTGACATCGCAGCCCTTGCTAAGGATGTTCCGGAGGACGAAGCTGGTCTGGCATCATATCTTGAGGGCGTGTTAAAAGAGCTTTGCGACTACGCAGCACAGAACGGCCTCATTGAGAATGACAGCGTTGTTTACAGAGACCTGTTTGACACAAGACTCATGGGATGCCTTACAGAAAGACCCAGTTCAGTTATCGCAAAATTTAAGAGCGAGTATGAAAAGAGCCCTGAGAAGGCAACTGACTTTTACTATAATTTCTCAAAGAATACCGACTACATCCGCAGATATCGCATAGTAAAGGATATGAAGTGGATCGCACCAACCCAGTACGGAGACCTTGATATCACCATCAACCTCTCCAAGCCGGAGAAAGATCCCAAGGCTATCGCAGCTGCAAGAAATGCCAGGCAGAGCGGATACCCCAAGTGTCTTCTTTGCATGGAGAACATAGGCTATGCAGGAAGAGTTGATCACCCTGCAAGAGAGAACCACAGGGTAATCCCTGTTACTATTCAGGACAGTGACTGGGGCTTCCAGTATTCACCATATGTTTATTACAATGAGCACTGCATTGTGTTTAATTCAAAGCACATACCTATGAAGATAGAGCACGGTACCTTCTGTAAGCTCTTTGACTTCGTTAAGCAGTTCCCTCACTACTTTGTTGGCTCCAATGCTGATCTTCCAATCGTTGGCGGATCTATCCTCAGCCATGACCACTTCCAGGGCGGACATTACACCTTTGCAATGGCTAAGGCCCCTGTGGAAAGGTCTTTTACCGTAAAAGGCTTTGAGGATGTTCAGAGCGGAATAGTTAAGTGGCCTATGTCTGTAATAAGACTTTCATGCCCTGACTATAAGAGAATCATTGAACTGGCTGATGTGATCCTGGAGAAGTGGAGAGGATACACCGATGAGGCTGCATTTATCTATGCTGAGACTGACGGAACTCCTCACAACACCATCACACCTATTGCCAGAAAGCGCGGCGAGAACTTTGAGATGGATCTGGTTCTGAGAAACAATATCACTACAGAAGAGCATCCTCTTGGAGTTTACCATCCACATGCTGAGCTTCATCACATCAAGAAGGAGAATATCGGACTTATTGAGGTTATGGGTCTTGCTGTTCTTCCTGCAAGACTTAAGGATGAGATGGCACAGCTCAAGAAGGCTATGCTTGAGGGTTCTGATCTTAGAGCAGATGAGACTTTGGAAAAGCACGCCGATTGGGTGGACGAATTTAAGAAAAAGTACGACAAAATAGACGAAACAAATATAGATGAGATAGTTCAGAATGAGATCGGAGAAGTGTTCATGCACGTTCTGGAGGACGCCGGTGTATACAAGCGCACCAAGGAAGGCCAGGAGGCCTTTGACAGATTTGTCATGTCGGCTCTGGCTGCAACATTTTAAGGATTGAAATTCTGCTAAGTGAGTTAAGATTCTTGGCTATGGGGATGAGACCATCGATTTTTCGCTGGATCTCTTCCTCGTTTAAGCCAAGTTTTGTTTTATACAGATCAACAAGAAGTCTGTAGGTACCTGATATATCAGTTCTGGTCTTTACCGCGAACTCCAGGACCTTGCAGGCGTCTTCGTATCTTCCGACATCATACAGTTCCTGACCCCATTTCTGGAGAGCACATACAAGAACGGTGTAATTCTGGTCGTAATCGGTAAGAGCTGTTATATTGGCTGTTCCGTACTCAAGCTTAAGGTCGGTGTTGGAAATGCCTGTGAGGTTGACGATCTTTTCATCCTTAAGCGCAAGAACTTCTTCTTCAGCTTTTTGGAGGATCTCGTTGTCGCCTGCGGTGCCAAAGGGAAGAAGGTCAACGGGAATGTGGACATACTCAAGGTTTTCAAGGCTCTTTTTCCTGGTATTGTTGGACTGAGCCTCTCTTGCCCAGAAGTTTTCCTCCTTTTGCTCAGTCTTTCTGGAGACTCTGCGCATGTTGAAATTAAGGAAGATACATAGGAGTATGAAGCTTGCTAAAAAGGGGAATTTCATCTATAATATCCTTTCAGTAAAAACGTGGTTATTCATTTACATATTATCACAGAGGAAGAGTTATGAAAAAGTTTTTTGGAGCCTTGATAGCTGCGGCTCTGCTGATGGTTCTTTTACCATCAACTCATGCGTTTGCTACGGATGGAAGAAAGATTGCTAAGGGTGTATCAATTGGACCTGTTGATGTTTCGGGGATGGACATCAGAGAGGCAGAAAATGCAGTAACTGCCTATGTTGACGAGCTCGCATCCCGCAAGATAACACTTTCTGCCGGAGACGGAAGGCAGATGGAGTTCGACGGAGCGGAGATTGGACTTTACTGGAGTAACACCGGAGTAGTTGAGGATGCATTTTTACTTGGACATGAGGGCAATGTTGTCCAGAGATACAAGGCACTCAAGGATTTAGAGCACGAGGGCCACAAATACGATATCTCTTTTGGATATGAGAAAGAGGCTGTTTCTGAGATCGTAAACAGATGTGCAGAAGCTTTTAATCAGGAGAGAAAAGAGTATTCACTTACAAAGACAGCTGAGGGATTTAAAATAACTGATGGTCAGACCGGATACATTGTGGATCATGACCAGTCCCTTTCAAGTATAGAAGATTTTATTCAGAACAGACTGATAAGTGGCGGCGACAGCGTGGATCTTTTGATCGTTGCGGATGTTCCCAAGGGAAGTGAGGAGGAGCTTTCTCAGGTTAAGGATGTCCTTGGAACATTTACCACCAGCTACAAGACTTCAGGTAAATCAAGAAGCGCCAATGTGGCTAATGGCTGCAGACTCATAAACGGGGCGACTATCTATCCCGGCGAGGAGTTCTCGGTTCTTGATACCATAACTCCTTTCACAGAGGCAAATGGTTATTTCCCTGCGGGCTCTTACCTTAACGGACTGGTTGTTGAGTCAATCGGTGGCGGAATCTGCCAGGTATCAACAACACTTTACAATGCGGTTCTTCTGGCGGAGCTTCAGGTTACTGAGAGACATAACCATTCCATGATCGTAAACTATGTTTCACCTTCTGCCGACGCGGCGATAGCCGAGTCCGGTGGCAAGAACTTCAAATTTGTTAACAGCACGGAGCACCCTATCTATATCGAAGGGTACACCACAGAAGATAAGCACATTACATTTACAATTTACGGCGTTGAGACCAGGAACCCAGCCAGAAAGGTAGCTTATGAGAGCGAAGTTCTGGATACTACACCGGCTTCCGCAGATCAGTATGTAACTGATCCCTCTCACGCAGTGGGATATGTTGGAACCCAGTCAGCACACCTTGGATACAAGGCTCAGCTCTGGAAGGTAGTCACAGAAAATGGCGAGACCACCAGGGAAGTTGTCAACAGCAGCAACTACAAGATGGTGCCCAAGATCATAACAGTAGGAACCGGCGGAGCTGATCCTACAGCAGTTTCACAGCTTCAGACAGCTATTGCCACAGGAGATGTGGGAACAGTCAAGGCGGTGGCATCAGCGCTGGCAGCAGCAAGAAGTGCAGCCGGAACAGAAGGTGCTGAGGCAGCAGCCCAGGCAGTCGGTGATGCAGTGAATGCAGCCCATGCTCTGATTGCAGCTCAGTCACAGCCCGAGGCACCGGCAGAAGCAGCACCTGCTGAGGCGGCACCTGCAGAGGCAGCGCCCACGCCGGCAGAAGCAGCACCGGCTGAGGTTGATACTGCAGAGACAATCCAGACCGGCTGACAGGACTTTGGAGACCTGATGAGAATTGGTAAGATTACTGAGAATGCTCTTAAGCGTTCAGTTTTAAAACAGATAAGAACAAAATATAAAGATGTAAAAAGCGCAGCTGTGGGGTCAGACTGCGCTTTTTCTAAAGATATGAGCACCTTTAGCGCCATGGGAGTTGTGACAGCAGATGTGTCCGATCCCGGCTTTTATGCGGTCACTAAGGCGGTGGCGGCGCTAAATAGCCAGGGGATAACTCCTGATCATGTCAGCCTATGTATTACACTTCCCCCTGAGGCAGAGGAGCAGCAGGTAAAAGACATCGTGAAGGGGGCGCTGGTAGCATCAGAGCTCTGCAAAGTTCCCTATTGTGGCGGACACACAGAGGTTACTACAGCGGTAACGAGAGCAATGGTAACGGCGACCGCAGTGGGCGCAACAGACAGTCCTACGTTGTGCCTTGGAAAGCCCGCAGCGGGGCAGGACCTGGTGGTGACCAAGTGGATAGCCATGGAAGGCTCAGCCATGCTGGCAGAAGAAAAGAAGGATGAGCTGACCACCAGATACCCGGTCCCTTTTATAGAGAATGCACAGCGGTTTAAAGCTCTTTTAAACATAAGAGATGAAGCCCGGATTGCCATAGAAGAAGGGGCGGGCGCGATACATGATGTCTCGGGCGGTGGAATCTACGCAGCCCTCTGGGAGATGGCGGGGAAGGCCGGCACAGGACTTGAGGTGGACCTCAGGGCTATTCCCATCAGACAGGAAACAATAGAGATCTGCGAATTTTTTGAGCTTAATCCATATCATCTGCTGTCGGGAGGAGCTCTTTTGATAGCAACAGATGATGGTGAAGAACTGGTAAGGAAGCTCGAGGGTAGGGATATTCCCGCCGCGGTGATAGGATGCCTTAAGGAAGGAAATGACAAGATCATCATAAACGGAGATGAACGCAGATACCTTGAATCGCCACAAGCAGATGAGATTCACCTGATTCTGTAGTATTATAGAAGTAATAACTTAAGGGGAGAGGATAATGACTATGAATACAAGACAGGAAATACTTAATCTTATTGAGAAAAACAGCCGTATCGATGTCCATGAGCTCAGCGTGCTTTTAGGGGCGGATGAGATACTGGTGGCCAATGAACTAAAGAGTCTTGAGGATGAGGGCATCATCTGCGGTTATCACACAATGATTGACTGGTCCAAGACTGACATAGAGAAGGTTAATGCCCTCATCGAAGTCAAAGTAACCCCACAGAGGGGGCTTGGTTTTGACAGCATTGCCGAGAGAATATACAAATATCCTGAGGTTACCAGCGTATATCTCATGAGCGGCGGCTTTGATCTCATGGTTATCTTAGAGGGCAAGACGCTTCAGGAGGTGGCAGGCTTTGTCAGCAATAAGCTCTCCACACTGGATACCGTTCTTAGCACCGCCACACACTTCATTTTAAAGAAGTACAAGGACCATGGCACAATACTTGCAAAGCGCTATGAAGACACAAGGGAGATAGTATCACCATGAGAAACCCAATAGGAAAGAAAGTTGTTGATATAAAGCCATCGGGTATCAGAAAGTTCTTTGATATCGTCCTGGAGACGGAGGGGGCGATCTCGCTTGGTGTGGGTGAGCCTGATTTTGATACGCCGTGGCACATAAGAGATGAGGGTATCTACTCCCTTGAAAAGGGCAGAACCTTCTATACATCTAATTCCGGTCTTAAAGAACTTAGGATCGAAGTGTCCAATTATATAAAGAGAACCCAGGGTGTGACCTATGACCCGATAAAAGAGATATTCATCACTGTGGGAGGATCAGAGGCTATAGACCTTGCTCTTCGTGCCATGGTAGATGAGGGGGACGAGGTTTTGATCCCACAGCCCAGCTATGTTTCATATGAGCCCTGTGCAATTCTGGCAGATGCAGTTCCTGTCATCATAGAGCTCAAGGAAGAGAATCAGTTCAGGCTCACTGCACAGGAAGTTCTGGACAAGGTTACAGACAAGACCAAGATTCTGGTGCTGCCATTCCCCAACAATCCTACGGGAGCGATAATGGAAAGGGAAGACCTGGAGGAAATTGCCAAAGTAGTTATAGAAAAAGACCTCTATGTGATATCAGATGAGATTTATGGCGAGCTCACTTACAGTGGCAAACACGTTTCAATAGCATCGCTGCCGGGTATGAAGGAGAGGACAATTCTGATAAACGGTTTCTCCAAGGCCTACGCCATGACCGGCTGGAGACTTGGTTATGCCTGTGGACCTCATGTTATCATGGAGCAGATGATCAAGATACATCAGTTTGCCATCATGTGCGCGCCGACCACCAGCCAGTACGCAGCTGTTGAAGCACTGAAAAATGGCGATGAAGATGTTGCCATGATGAAGGAGCAGTACAACCACAGGAGAAGATATCTTTTAAATGAGTTTGAGAGGATTGGTCTTCCATGTTTCGAGCCGTTTGGGGCATTTTACGTGTTCCCGTGCATCAAGAAGTTTGGCATGACCAGCGATGAGTTCTGTACAAAACTTCTTAAGGAAGAGAAGCTGGCTGTGGTTCCCGGAACTGCTTTCGGAGACTGCGGAGAGGGATATATAAGAGTTTCCTATGCATACTCTCTGGACAACCTTAAGGCTGCCATGGAGAGACTTGAGAGATTTATAAGTAAGCTTTAATGTTTTTAGAAAAAACTAAAAGTCCTGCTTTTATGTGTGTAAAATGCACAAAAAGCAGGACTTTTTTTGTTGAAACCAACAATTATCTAAATTATTTCATTTTAATCTAAAATATTTATTGACACCCACTTTTACCCAATCTAGAATTAATTTCAAAGGATTTATAGGAGATGGTTTAACTATGGGTAAGAATACTTCTATTGAATATAATGAGCCGTGGATACTGCAAAGAGCAGATCCATATGTATATAAGCACACAGACGGAACGTATTATTTCACTGCTTCAGTTCCGGAATATGACAGGATAGTCCTTAGGAGGGCCGATAGTCTTGAAGGTCTCAGGGACGCAGCTGAAACGGAGATCTGGCACAAGCATGAGAGCGGTCCCATGAGCGTTCATATCTGGGCGCCTGAGCTGCACTATCTTGATGGCGGCTGGTATATTTACTTTGCCGGCGGAGACAGGGACGACAAATGGGAGATCAGACCATATGTCCTTCAGTGTCTTGATGAGGACCCGATAACCGGTACCTGGAAGGAGCTTGGGAAGATTCAGAGAGCTGATGACGACGAGTTTTCTTTTGAGGCATTCTCACTGGATGCAACTGTGTTTGAGAACAAGGGCGAAAGATATTATGTCTGGGCCGAGAAAGTTGGCGTTGGCAAACAGATCAGTAACCTCTACATAGCCAAAATGGAGAAGCCATGGAAGCTTAAGACCGTTCAGGTCATGCTCACGACTCCGGACTATGACTGGGAGAGAGTGGGCTACTGGGTTAATGAGGGACCGGCAGTAATAAAGAGAAACGGCAGGATATTCCTTACATATTCAGCCAGCGAAACAGGTAAACCCTATTGCATGGGAATGCTCACAGCTTATGAGAACAGCGATCTTTTGGACCCAAGGTCATGGCACAAGGAGAGGTATCCTGTTCTTGCAAGTGATGAGACAAGGGGAATATTTGGTCCCGGACACAACTCTTTTACAACAGATGATGAAGGCCGGGATATCCTTGTTTACCACGCAAGAGGCGAAGAGACCATAACGGGGGATCCTCTTTATAATCCCAACAGACATGCAAGGCTAATGCCTGTTAAGTGGTCAGAGGATGGAAGACCTGTTTTTTCGTATGAGTAGGAGATAGTCAGTAATGAGAAGTAAAGCATTGACCGGCCTTTTGATGTCACTGGGGCTGGTTCTTATAGTGACGGTGGCAGGTTGTTCTGCGGGCGAGCAGGAGGCAGTAAGAGGAGAGCTAACCTTGGAAGAAATCAAAAAAGGATCAGTCAATTCAGGTGTTTCTATACATGACCCCCAGGTGATCGCATCAGAGGATGGAACCTATTACTGTTACGGAACCCACATGACTGCGGCCACATCAACGGATCTCATCAAGTGGGACAGCTGGGCTGATGGTGTAAACGGCTCCAACAAGATCTTTGACAATGTCATCGTTGAGCCTTTTGACGCCTTTTCCTTTGTGGGCAAGAACACGGAAAACGGCTATTCAGTCTGGGCCCCCAGCGTGATCTACAACAAAAAGACAGGAAAATATATGATGTATTTCTGCACCACCTCATCATATATCAAATCCAATATAGTCCTGGCAACATCAGACAATATCGGCGGCCCCTATCACTACGAGAAGACCATCATTTATTCAGGTTTTACTAAAAAAGATTTAGAGCTCACCAATTTTAACGAGATAATGGGAGATGATGTCGCAACCAGAAACAGATACGTGGTGGGAGGAGCATACAACAATCAGCTCTGGCCCAACGCAATTGATCCCGCTATGTTCTACGACGCCGATGACAGACTCTGGATGGTATATGGCTCCTGGTCAGGCGGTATATTCGTGGTTGAACTTGACGAGGAGACGGGAGAACCTATAAGACCCGAGACAGACGATGATGCCGAGATAGATAAGTATTTTGGCAAAAGAGTTATCGGCGGCTTCCACCATCCAATAGAAGGCCCATATATTCAGTACGACAGCGAAAGCGGATATTATTATCTGTTCCTGTCCTACGGTGAGCTAAAGGCTGATGGCGGGTATCAGATAAGGGTGCTCAGGTCACAGAATCCTGATGGTCCATATGTGGATGCCAAGGGCAACAGCCTTGGAATCAAAGGTGATGTAAACAAATACTATGAGTATGGAGTTAAACTCATGGGCAATCACAGCCTCCCAAGCCTTAACGTTACTTATATGGCACCGGGCGGACAGTCCACATTTGTGGGGCAAGATGGCAAGTTTTACATTGCTTATCACCAGAGATTCAAGGATAAAGGCGAGTTCTTTGCACTTAGAGTTCATCAGATGCTGATGAATGAAGACGGATGGCCATGCATTCTGCCCTTCGCGGTTTCAAATGAAGCTGCACAGGAAAAGGTCTTTTCCCAAAAAGACTTAAGCGGAACGTTCTATGTGGTGGATCATGGTCTTGATGTTAATAACATAGTGAACGATTATAAAGAGAGCACGTTTGATAACGGAGCTATAACAGGAGCAATAGAGGGAAGCTATAATGTGTCTGAAAATGGCAGATTTGTCACCATCACCACTGCTGATGTCACATATAAGGGTGTAGCTGTGGAGATGAAGGATGAAGCCGGAAACGACACACTTTGCATAAGCGCTGTAGGAGACAACAACCATTCCATCTGGGCGGTAAAATATCTTGCCCCGGCGGAAGGATGAGATTATTGAGGAGGATCATGGATCATGGCTAAGCTGGTAATCAACGAGACAAAGGGAAAGGGCGAGATCGCCCCTGAGATTTACGGACATTTTTCAGAGCATCTTGGAAGATGCATCTACGAAGGACTTTATGTTGGAGAGAATTCTGATATTCCCAACGTAAATGGAATGAGAACTGATGTGGTTGAGGCTCTTAAGGAGATCAAGGTGCCGGTTCTTCGCTGGCCAGGCGGATGCTTTGCCGACGAGTACCACTGGATGGACGGTATCGGCAAGAAGTCCGATAGAAAGAAGATGATCAACACTCACTGGGGCGGAGTTATGGAGGATAACAGCTTCGGAACCCATGAGTTTATGGAGCTGTGCAGCCAGATCGGATGCAAGAACTACATCAATGGAAATATGGGAAGCGGAACCGTTCAGGAGATGAGCCAGTGGGTTGAGTATATGACCTCTGACTGTGTATCTCCAATGACTGAGCTCAGAAAAGCTAACGGCCACGAGGAGCCATTCAAGATTGATTTCTTTGGAGTTGGTAATGAGAACTGGGGATGCGGTGGCAACATGACTCCCGAGTACTACGGAAACGAGTACAGAAGATATCAGACATATCTTCGTCAGTACAGAGAGGATCGCCCGTTCCAGAAGATCGCCTGCGGTGCTAATGCGGATGACTATCACTGGACACAGAAAGTTATGGAGACCTGCTTTGATCATACTCCTGAGCATCTGCACGGATTCATGGATATGCTCTCTCTCCATTATTATGTTGTTCCTTATACCTGGGCAGACAAGGGAAGTGCCACAGACTACGACGAAGAGGGCTGGTACAGAACTCTTAACAAAGCTTATCGCATGGAGGAGCTCATTAACCGCCACGGCGCAATAATGGATCAGTTTGATCCTGACAAGAAGATTGGTCTGTCTGTAGATGAGTGGGGTATCTGGTTCAATGTTGAGCCCGGAACAAACCCTGGATTCCTCTACCAGCAGAGCACAATCAGAGATGCACTGGTTGCCGGTATCACACTTAACATCTTCAACAAGCACTGCGACAGAGTTAAGCTTGCCTGCATCGCTCAGATGGTCAACGTTCTTCAGTCCGTTATCCTTACTGAGGGCGAGAGAATGGTTAAGACACCTACTTACCACGTATTCCACATGTATCGCCATCACCAGGGCGCTCAGCTTCTTGAGAGCGCGATCACCGGTCTTTCAGAGAACGGTCCTGAGGAGTGGAAGGTTCCTTCACTTACAGAATCTGTTTCTGAGAAGGACGGAATCATCACTATCACAGTGGGCAACTCTTCAATGACAGATGCAAAAGAGCTTGATGTGGTATTTGCTGAGAAGAAGAACTTCGAAGTTGTTGAAGCAAGGATTGTGAGCAGCAGTGACCTTCATGATCACAACACATTTGATGATCCTGAAGTTGTTGTTGAGAAGGAGTTTACAGGCTACAGCATTGATGGCGGACTGAAACTTACTATTCCTGCAGCTTCTGTTGTTGAGATAAGACTAAAATAAAAGTATAATAAGTCATAATAATCTAAAGGAATGGTATTGTTATGCTTCATATCAAATCACTGGATGAGGGTCTTGAGCTCTTTAAGGCTTTGGGCTCAGACATCAGAACGGAAATAGTTAAGATCCTTCTAAAGGAAGGCTCCATGAATATGAATGAGCTGGCCAGCCGCCTTAATATCACCAACGGTGCCCTCACAAGCCATATAAAAAAGCTTGAGGAGTGCGATGTTGTTACGGTTTCATCCGAGGCTTCCGGTCACGGAAACCAGAAGGTTTGCTCGGTTCATCTGGACAAGATTCTTATCGAGCTTCAGGATGAGGTCAAGGACGAAAATGTCTACACCACCGACATCAAGGTTGGTCTGTTCTCGGATTACAGCGTTTATCCTACCTGTGGTCTTGCTACCAGCAACAGGCTCATCGGTGAAGTTGATGATACCAGATACTTTGCCCATCCCGACAGATATGAGGCTGATATCCTCTGGTTTACCAAGGGATATGTGGAGTATGTCATTCCGAACTTTGTTCCTTCCAATCAGAAGATTGATGAGATCTGCATCTCAGCTGAGCTCAGTTCCGAAGCTCCCGGTGTCAATAACGTATGGCCCTCCGACATTTTCTTTTACCTGAATGATACGCTGCTGGGCACATGGACATCCCCCGGTGACTTTGGAGATGTAAAGGGCATATTTACCCCAGACTGGTGGTTCCCGAACTGGAATCAGTACGGACTTCTCAAGATGCTTGTTATAAACCACAAGGGAACATTTATCGATGGACTTCAGATTTCTGAGGTCAACATAGACCAGTTTAATCTGACCTCCAAGAGCAGTCTAAAGCTTAAACTTGAGGTTCCTGATAATGCGGAGCATGTTGGCGGTCTTACGATATTTGGAAGGGGATTTGGTAATTATAATCAGGATATTATTGTTAAGATGGCGCACAGCGCGATAGAGATGTGAGATAAAGAAAAGGTTAGTCGGGGAGGCCGGCTAACCTTTTTTGTTATCAGTCAAGTTTCGTCTCAAATATATTCGTCTCAAAGAACTTATTAAATCCCTGCCATCCCGGAGCAGTAGAATTCTTAAGAATCTCTGTAAATGTCTCCATCTTGGCATCAGTGTTATCAGCAAGGTTAAGAGCAACAGCCTCCATGATAGCCGGCTTCTTGGGGGAACCATACTCGAACTCACCATGGTGGGCAACTATGCAGTGCTGAAGCTCCTGCTTTAAGAGCTCAGGGAAGCCATCGATAAGGCGGGCCTTCTCGCTTACCATCTCGCAGCCCATGACGATATGTCCCAGGAATTGTCCCTCATCAGTGTAATCATTAATAGGGAAAAGACTGAGCTCCCTTGTTTTACCTATGTCGTGGCAGATAGCAGCTGTCAGCAGAAGGTCTCTCTTGAGCATTGGATAAGCGTTTGCCATATAGTTGCAGAGCTTGGTAACGCTTAATGTGTGTTCCAAAAGTCCGCCGATAAAGCCGTGGTGAACGGTCTTGGCTGCGCTGGATTTTCTGAACTTCTCTATAAAATCAGTATCTTTTACAAAGAACTCCTCGAGAAGAGCTTTAAGGTAGGTATTCTGGATGCTGCCGATTATTCCCAGCAGCTCTTTATACATCTCATCATTGCTGCGCTCGGATACAGGAAGATAATTGGCAAGATCATACTCGCCCTCACCGCACTTTCTGGCTCTCTTTACATTGATCTGAGTAATTCCGTTAAAGCTGGTAACTTCACCGAACACATCGATGCAGTCCTGAGCATCAAACTCCTCTATACCGGCGCCTCCGGGCTCCCAGATCTTGGCATCAACGGTGCCTGTCTTGTCCTGAAGGATTACGGAGAAGTACTCCTTTCCGTTTTTAGTAGTTGCAGATGTCTTCTGTTTGCACATATAGATGTCAGCAACTTTGTCTCCGGGGCGTAGATCTTTGATAAATTTCATTTAAAAACCTCATTTCTAAATTGTATTACTTAATTTTGTTTCTTATTCGTGAGTGGCGCTTGTCAGCGTGACTTCAAGCTCAAGCTCGACATAGTCATTAGGCGCCTGTCTCTTAACCGCAACAGTTATTATATCATCCGGTGAATACTGCGCAAGTCTTGAGATGAGCTGCTCGTATGTGGAGATCTCGGTTCCTCCGATGGAGGTGATGATGTCTCCGCTCTGGATTCCGGCCATCATTGCAGGAGAGCCAAGCTCGGTCTTGGTGATGTAAGCTCCTGCAGGGATATTGAGCTGAGCCTGAACGTCAGCAGGAATAGATGTGCCGTGAATGCCAAGATATGCTCTGTTTCTGCCGTTGGAGAGATCTTCAAAAAGAGCCTTGAGCTCCGTGACTCCGATGGCGCAGATATGGTTCTCCAGGTCTGAGTTATTGTGAGTCATGTCGATGATACCGATCACCTGGCCATTTAAGTTGGCAATAACACCGCTTGCCTGAGTGCTTCCGTAGATGTCTGTTGTAAGGAGCTTATAATAGGAATCGGCCAGTCCAAGAGTAGTCTTTTCCGATGTAATGATGCCGTAGGATACAGACCCCTGTATTCCGATAGGGCTTCCCACTGCTATAACCGGAAGGCCTGTCATGGTTCCGTTGTTGGAACTGCCAAGACTTGAAGTTGTAACTTTTTCTCTGGTTGTCTCGGTCAGCGATGATCTCTTTACGCTTAAGACGCTTATCCCTGTTATATCATCTGTAAGACTGGAGTCTGCATTGGTGACAGCTCCGTCACAGAAGGTGATCCTGATGATCTCTGCATCTTTGATTGCCGAAGCCGGAACGGCAATATAGTAGTTGGTGCCTGTGTTGGCAATGATAACACCTGACGCTGATCCGCTGCTCTCAAAGGACTCGCTGAACCAGTTGGTGTCATTGGAAACAGCAGTGACAGTGACAATGCTGCTGCTAACGCCGGAAGCCACTTCCTTCAGGGATGACATCATCTTGTTGTAGTCATCGGCGCCAAAGGTATATGAAGCAATAGCTTCGTCGATCTGATCCTTCTGGGTGGCCTCGAAGTTCTGGGCTTCACTCTCCGCGATCTCTTTTTCAACCGCAAGCATCTCCTCCGGTGTCAGCTCATCCTGAATATTCTCCTCGGGAAAAGAAACCACCTCGGGCTCCGGCTCGGGATAGAGCCTGTCAGACAGGACCGGCTGGAGATAGAGAAACGTAAAGCAGGCAACAATGCCAAATACTATGGCAAGAAAGAACGTTATGGCTGTTCTTCGAAGGAGTTTTTTTCTGTTTATGGGACGCTGCTTTATCTTTTCACTGATAAAGCCGGTGTCCGCCAGTACTTCTTTTTTGTCTTCCTGATTAAGAGGCATGTCTGCTCCCCTTTCCAAACACAAAACATTACATACATTATATTACAGTTCCGGGGCTAAAACTAGACAAATACTAGTCACGAGGCGCTTTAAATGATACACTGTACTTTGGATAATTACGTAGACTAGCACTGATTTAGGACTAAACATGAATAAAAAAGCACTTCGCGTACTTGAGTACGACAAAATAATAGAAAAACTTTCCGAGCACGCAAGCTCAGAGCCCGGGCGTAAACTCTGCAGGGAGCTTGAGCCCTCTTCCAACATCAAAGAGATCAGAAAGAATCTGGAAAAGACAAATGACGCCATCGCCAGGATTTTCAAAAAGGGATCCATAAGCTTTGGCGATAACAAAGATTTTAAAGGCGTGTTAAAGGCACTCAAGATAGGCAGTTCACTTGATATGGCTGCCCTCCTCAGGTTGGCTTCGTTTCTTGACAACGTAAACCGGGTAAAGAGCTATGGAAGGCCCGCAAGAGATGAGGACGCCGGAGATTCCCTTACAGAATCTTTTCAGATGCTTGAGCCGCTGACCTTTGTATCTGCGGAAATACGGCGCTGCATAGTTTCAGAGGATGAGATGAGCTCTGATGCCAGCCCCGCTCTCAAGCACATAAGGCGCGGCATGATGCTCACCAACGACCGCATCCATGAGCAGCTTCAGAAGATGATAAACGGCTCACTTCGCACTTACCTTCAGGACGCAGTCGTTACAGTAAGAGGCGACAGATACTGTATCCCGGTTAAATCCGAGTACAAATCCCAGGTAAACGGTATCGTTCACGACCAGTCATCCTCGGGATCAACTCTGTTTATAGAGCCCGCAGCAATAGTTGACCTCAACAACAAGCTCCGCGAGATGGCGCTTGCTGAGGCCGCAGAGATCGACAAGATCCTGGCTGAGCTTAGCCTTTCCGTTGCAGAGCACGTTGACGCCATAGGCTACAACTGCGACATCATGACAGATCTGGACTTTATCTTTGCCAAGGCTTCCTATGCCCTGGAGATAAATGCCATTACTCCTATATTTAATGAGAACCACATCTTTGACATCAAGAAGGGCAGACACCCGCTTATCGCAAAAGACAAAGTGGTTCCAATCGACGTCTACGCCGGCCGTGACTTTGACATGCTTATAATCACGGGACCAAATACCGGTGGTAAAACAGTAACACTTAAGACGGTAGGTCTTTTAACACTGATGGGACAGGCGGGACTTGCAATACCTGCCGGGGACAGATCAGAGCTTTCAGTGTTTGAGGAGGTTTACGCCGACATCGGCGATGAGCAGAGCATTGAACAGTCTCTGTCCACCTTCTCATCCCACATGACCAATACAGTATCCATTCTGGAAAACGCAGATTCCAACAGTCTGTGTCTTTTCGACGAGCTTGGCGCGGGAACGGATCCCACCGAGGGCGCTGCTCTTGCGATATCAATACTTAGTGATCTCCATAAGAGAGGCATCAGGACTCTGGCCACTACTCACTACAGCGAGCTTAAAGTTTATGCTCTTAACACCAAGGGTGTTCAGAACGCCAGCTGCGAGTTTGATGTAGAGTCACTAAAGCCCACCTACAGACTGCTTATCGGACTTCCGGGCAAGAGTAATGCCTTTGCCATTTCGTCTAAGCTTGGTCTTCCTGACCGCATAATTGAAGCGGCTAAAGAGCAGATCAGTACCGAGGACAAGCGCTTTGAGGATCTCATCGCAGACCTTGAGATGAGCCGCAAGACCATAGAAAATGAGCGCCTCGAGATTGAGCAGTACAAGCACGAAGCCGAAGAACTAAGGAAACAGCTTGAGCAAAAGAGCGACAAGCTGGATATGCAAAAAGAGGACATCTTAAGGAAAGCCAACGAAGAAGCAAGGCAGATCCTCCAGGAAGCCAAGGACGTTGCAGACGAGACCATCAAGGTCTTTAGAAAAGCCGGTCCCAACGCATCCATGCAGGATCTTGAGCGCACCAGAACAAGCCTCAACCAGAAGATCTCCGACAAAAACAAGGCCATGTCCGTCAAGCCCAAGGTTCAGGATGATCATCCCGTCCTTAAAGAGTCACAGCTCAAGCTTGGCGAGAGCGTTCGCATCGTCTCCATGGGACTTAAGGGAACAATTTCCTCCAAGCCCGACAAGGACGGCAATCTCTTTGTCCAGTGCGGCATCATGAAGACCAAGGCCAACATCCGCGATCTGGTACTCATTGGCGACGAGGATCCTAAGGCTGCCATGAAGAAGTTCTACGGCAGAAACACTTCAGGCGGTGGCAAGATGGATCTCTCCAAGGCATCCACCATCAGGACTGAGATCAACCTCATCGGCAAAAACAGCGACGATGCAGTTGCTGCGCTTGATAAATACCTTGACGATGCTTACATGTCACACCTTAACAATGTGCGTGTCGTACACGGAAAAGGAACCGGAGCCCTTAGACAGGCGGTGCACAGCTACTTAAAGAGCGTTCCTTATGTTAAGTCATTTAAACTGGGAGAGTTCGGCGAGGGAGACGCCGGTGTAACAATAGTTACTTTTATAAAGTGAGGGGAATGAAAATAAATGGTTAGCAAACAGAAAATCTTAATCGTAGATGATGATAACAATATCGCAGAGCTCATCTCTCTTTACCTGGTAAAAGAGTGCTTTGAGACCAAGATCTGCAACGACGGCGAGACCGCGATAAACACCTTCGACACCTTTGAGCCAAACCTGGTGCTTCTTGACCTGATGCTTCCGGGAATCGACGGCTATCAGGTATGCAGAGAGCTGCGCACCAAGACTCAGGTGCCCATTATCATGCTCTCCGCTAAGGGAGAAGTCTTCGACAAGGTTCTTGGCCTTGAGATGGGAGCCGATGACTACATGGAGAAGCCCTTTGATTCAAAAGAGCTTGTGGCCAGAGTCAAAGCGGTTCTTAGAAGATACAAACCTGTCGTTGTGGAGGAAAAAGCTTCCGACGACAAGGTAGTCAGATACCCTGACCTTGAGATCAACATGACCAACTACTCAGTAACCTACATGGGAGAGAGAGTTGACATGCCCCCGAAGGAGCTGGAGCTTTTATACTTCCTTGCTGCTTCACCAAACCACGTATTTACCAGAGAGCAGCTTCTTGACCAGATCTGGGGCTATGAGTACATCGGCGACACACGAACAGTCGATGTTCACATCAAGCGTCTTCGTGAGAAGCTCAGCGACCACGAGAGCTGGCGCCTTGCCACCATCTGGGGAATCGGATACAAATTTGAGGTACAACAGTAAATGAAACGAACCCTTTACATCAAATTTCTGCTGGCATATCTTTTGTTCGGCATATTTGGTTTTATTGTGGTTGCCACCTTCGTATACGGAATGACCTTTGACCGCTTAAAGCGTGATAAGGCTGATTCCATGTACCGTATGGCAACTCAGATAGCCAACACCTATGCAGCAGATCTTTACAATTCAGAGACCTCTCTGGAGGCGGTTCACGAGGAGCTGGCATCCCTCTCCATGTACATGGACGGATCGCCCATCTGGATCGTCAACCCCTCCGGCCGACTGGTTCTGGACTCCTCCAGAATTCTTGATCCGGGAAAAGAGATCGTGATAAACGGATTTGATCCGACTGTAACAGGCCCCAGCTACTACGCCACCGGCAACTTCTGGGGTTCTTTTAATCAGGAAATGCTAAGTGTATTTGCGCCCATAACAGCCAATTACAAGGTTCAGGCCTATGTGGTAATCCACACCTCCGTTTCATCCATTCAGGAGAAGGCCAATACGTTCCTCAACATTTCCTACCTGATGCTGATAGTTCTTTTCCTGCTGTCGCTCATAATCCTCATCTTCTTCACCGAGCTGGTTTATGTGCCTCTTCGCAAGATCACGACCGCCACTGAGCAGTACGCTGCCGGAAACATGGGCTATGAGTTTTCCGTGGAGTCCGAGGATGAGATGGGTTATCTGGCCGCTTCGCTTTCCTACATGGCAGGTGAAATTGCCCGTCAGGAGGAGGATCAGAAGAAGTTTGTTGCCAACGTCTCTCACGACTTCAGATCACCGCTTACATCAATTCGTGGATATCTTGTGGCCATGCAGGATGGAACAATCCCCGAGGAGATGCACGGCAAATATCTCGGCATCGTAATAAATGAGACCGACAGACTTACCAAGCTCACCAACGAGCTTCTTACTCTCAACAATGTGAGCACCAAGGGTATGCTCCTTGATAAGACTGATTTCGATATAAATCAGGTAATAAGAAATGTGGCAGAATCCTTTGGCGGAACCTGCATCGATAAGAGGATCGCCATCGAACTGGTTCTTACTGACGATAAGATGCTGGTAAACGCTGATGTCAGCAAGATTCAACAGGTTCTCTATAACCTTCTGGACAACGCCATCAAGTTCAGCCACCACGATTCTTCGATCAAGATCGAGACCACAGAAAAACACAGCAAGGTTTTTGTTTCTGTAAAAGACAGCGGAATCGGAATTCCCAAGGAAGACCAGAAGCTTATCTTTGACAGGTTCTATAAGTCCGATGCCTCAAGAGGTAAAGATAAAAAGGGAACCGGACTTGGCCTTTCAATTGTAAAAGAGATTATTAAAGCCCACGACGAGAACATCAATGTTATCAGTACTCAGGGCGTTGGAACAGAGTTTATCTTCTCTCTTCCAAAAGCAGCAGTTATGGATGCGGAGGACGAATAACAAATGCATATAGTTTTGCACCAGCCTGAGATACCGCAGAATACCGGCAATATCGGAAGAACCTGTGTGGCCACAGGAACTCCCCTTCACCTTATCGAGCCTCTGGGGTTTCGGCTTGGTGAAAGAGAATTAAAGAGAGCCGGAATGGATTACTGGGATAAGCTCTCTGTTACCAGATACATCGACTACGAAGATTTTAAAGCCCAGCACCCCGGGGCAAAGATATGGTATGCCACCACCAAGGCAAAGAAGACCTACGCCGAAGTGTCTTTTTCCATGGATGACTACATCATGTTTGGAAAAGAAAGTGCGGGCATCCCGGAGGAGATACTGGTGGACAACGAAGAGACCTGTATAAGGATTCCTATGGGGGAAGATATCAGGTCGCTGAATTTATCCAATTCGGTAGCAATAGTGTTGTACGAAGCTCTCAGGCAGAATGACTTTGGGGGACTTGAGAAGCAGGGAGAGCTTCACAGACTTTCATGGCACAGCAAATAACAGACCACCTTATGAAGGGAAAACAGATATGTACAATAAGGGAGAACTGTTTACAGTAGAAATTACGGATATAGGAACTGATGGGGAGGGCATAGGCAAGGTTGACGGCTATACCCTCTTTATTAAAGATGCGGTGATCGGCGATGTGGTAAGCGCCAAGATAATGAAGGCGAAAAAGAACTATGGCTACGCTCATCTTGAGGAAGTGGTAAAACCCTCGCCTTACAGGCAGGAGGCTCCCTGTCCCATTGCAAGGCAGTGCGGCGGATGCCAGCTTCAGAACATGACATATGAGCGCCAGCTTCAGTTCAAGCAGAGCAAGGTCAGGAACAATATTGTCCGTCTTGGCGGTTTTGAAGAGGGATTTGTTGATAGCATTATGGAGCCAATCATCGGCATGGAGGATCCCTGGAGATACAGAAACAAAGCACAGTACCCCATCGGAGTGGACAAGGCAGGGAATCTGGTGGCAGGCTTTTATGCCGGGCGCACCCACAGTATTATTCCTGTGTCCGACTGCCTGATCGGTGTTCCTGAAAATCAGGAGATTCTGGACTGCATACTTGAGCACATGAAGAGCTTTCATGTGAGCGCTTATGACGAGACTTCAGGAAAGGGACTGGTTAGACATGTCCTTATCAGAAAGGGCTTTGACAGTGGTCAGATCATGGTCTGCCTTGTGGTGAATTATGGTGGTAAGGGCGAATATATCCCCGGCCAGGCCAGACTTGTGGATGCTCTCTCCAAGATCCAGGGCATGACCAGTATTTCTGTCAGCATCAACACTGATAAGACCAATGTGATAATGGGCACAGAGATCCATACCATCTGGGGAAAAGACACTATTGAAGATACTTTGTGCGGTCTTAAGTTTGATATTTCGCCCCTGTCCTTCTATCAGGTCAATCCTGCTCAGACTAAAAAGCTTTACGGACAGGCAATTGAGTATGCTAATCTGACAGGAAAAGAAACCGTATGGGATCTGTACTGCGGAATCGGAACCATCACTCTTTCCATGGCAGGGTCAGCCGGAAAAGTTTACGGCATTGAGATAATCCCCGATGCTATCGAGGATGCAAAAAAGAATGCCAGACAAAACGGCATTGAAAATGCAGAGTTTTTCTGCGGCAAAGCAGAGGTTGTACTTCCGGAGTTTTATGCAAATGGAGGAGATCTTGATGGAAAAGCGCTTCACCCCGACGTAATAGTTGTTGATCCTCCAAGAAAAGGCTGCGATGAAAAATGTCTTGAGACCATGCTCAAAATGGCTCCCGACCGAATCGTCTATGTCAGCTGCGACTCAGCAACCCTCGCCAGGGACCTTCGCATCCTGGTTGATGGCGGGTATGAGCTTAAGAAGATCCGCCCCTGTGATATGTTTAGTTGGAGCAGCCACTGCGAGACGGTTGTTCTTTTAGAAAACAAAAATTAGTGTCCTTATTATTGATGCCAGTTTTTTCCAAAATAGTGAAATAGCCAATCCGTTTACGCTTAATCAGACATGTATTCCAATAAACATAAGGCGTAACATGATATGAGGTAAATCTTACTTATCGACAATTTTATAGTTTTTTTATTTGCTCACCACATTTGTTTCAAAACTATCAGTTAAACTGAATATTGTTGATCAGAAAGATCAGTGCAAATAAAAACAAAGGGGATTACAAAAAAATGGAGAGACTAGCAGCAAGTATAGCGGAATACGTGGGTAACTACACAAGAAGACGTGGATATCCGCCCACAGTAGAAGAACTGATCAGTACGTTTGGAATTATTCAGGTGATGTGTATGATGTTTTACATCCTGAATCTCTATAGAATAGGGATGATCAGGAATTCACTATTCTTTGGTACTGGTAATTTACAGCTTATAACAATGAAAGTACGTTAAGTTACATTCAAAAAGACTGATAAACCCTGGCAATAAATGCTATCGTTTATCAGTCTTTCTTTTACCCACTTATAGATTAACAAAAACAACTTTAGTTTTTTGTGTAAAACGACAAAAATCCAAAATATTTAAGAAAAATCTAAAATACCTATTGACCCCAGGCTCTCCCATTAGTAAAATTGCTATATCAGAAGCTAGAGAAAGCAATTTTTTTAGGAGGATTTACTATGAAGAAGAAGGTATTAAGCTTAATTCTCACCGGTATGCTGGCAGCAGGTGCCCTTGCAGGTTGTGCAACCACAACTGTCGAGGATGCAGGGGAAGCACCACAGGAAACTCAGAGCGCAGACGCTACAGCTACTGAGACCACATCAGAGTCCACCACAGAATCTGTGACCGGAGAAGGTGAGGAGACCATCCACGTATTCCTTTACATGCAGGAGCATGAGAAGGAAGTTTACCAGAAACTCATCGACCAGTTCGTTGAAGAACACAAGGATCAGGTCAAAGAAGTTGTATTCGAGGTTACAACCCAGGATGAATACAACCAGAAGATGATCGCCAACATGACAGCTAATGACATGCCTGACGTATTCTACGTAGGACCTGCAGCAGTTCGTTCTTATGTAGATAACGGTTATATTCTTCCTCTTGACAGCTATGTTGACGAAGCAACTATCAACAGCATCTGGGGAACAACTCAGGAAATCTACAGATATGATGGAAAGGAAATCGGAAAGGGTTCTCTTTATGCATTCCCTAAGGACCTTTCATGCTTCGCATTCGCTTACAACCAGGATCTGTTTGACGAGGCAGGTCTTGAGTATCCGGATCCTAACAAGCCATACACATATGACGAGTTCGTAGAAGTCTGCAAGGCTCTTACAAAGGACAAGGACGGCGACGGCGAAGTTGATCAGTGGGGCGTTGCATGTGCAGATCAGTGGGGCATGACACCAATCCTTTATTCTAACGGCGTTAAGTTCCTCAACGATGATATGACCAAGGTTAATGTAGCAAATAACCCTCAGCTCACAGAGGCTCTTACATTCTACACAGATCTTACAAAGAATGGCCTTACACCTTCAGTTGAGCAGGATACAGCTCTTGGCGGATACCAGAGATGGCTTGACGGACAGGTTGCCTTCTACGCATGCGGAACATGGGATGTTGCTGCATTCATGGATCCTAACACATTCCCTTACAAGTGGAATCTTTGCGGATGGCCTGTAGGACCTTCTGGCGACGGAAGATCACACACATGGATGGGATCAGTAGGTTACTGCGTATCTGCAACAACCAAGTATCCTGACCTCTGCGCAGAGCTTGTTTCCAAGCTTTCAACAGATGCTGACGGACAGAGAGCTGTTTCAGGTATCACAACCGGAACATCAATCCAGCTTCCTAACATCACAGATCTTGCTTATGGCGAGTTCAAGGATGCTGTAAACTCCGGCAAGGTTCCTTACGCATCAAACGTTGATGTTATCTTCGGATACTTCGATGGCAACGATCACTACGCAGCTGCTCTTCAGGAGACAGATTACACCTACAACTCAGAGTGGTTCACACCTTTCTGGTCAGGTGTATTCAACATCAAGAACGGTGACATCTCTGTCCAGGATTATCTGACACAGGTAGAGCCTGAGATGCAGGCAGCACTTGACGAAGCAATCGAGCTTCAGAACTCAGCAACAAAGTAATCAGACAAAATAAGTTAATAACACAAGCCCCTCGGGTTATAGTCTGAGGGGCTTGTTTTAACAAAGGGGCTTTATTCAAAAAGGGGACAGTAAAATGGCAGGTAACAAGGTTAAGGTTCACAGATCTGCAATGGCCAAAAGGGAGGAGCGCTGGGCATGGCTCTTTATCGCATCACCCTTCATTGGCTTCATGCTCTTTATGGCATATCCTATTGTATTTGCACTTATTGCCAGCACCAGTAAGTGGACCGGAATCAACTCTTTATTCGGAAACATCGTGGGGCTTCAGAACTATGTCAAGATCCTTGGTGATTACAAGTTCTGGAAAGCAATGGGCACCACTATCATATATATGATAGGTATTCCTATAGGTATGATCCTGGGAATCCTTATCGCCATGGGCCTCAACAGGGGCATACCCGGTAAAAGACTTCTTACAACAATGTACTACGTGCCTGTTGTATCTTCTCTTGTTGCCGTTTCAATTCTTTGGGCGTGGGTATTTAACTACGACTATGGTCTTCTCAACGGAATATACAAATTCCTGACGGGAATGCACGGACCGAACTGGCTTGGAGACGAGCACATGGTCAAGATATCCCTGATCATCTTCATGGTTTGGAAGGGACTAGGAGGAACGGTAATCCTGTATCTGGCAGGTCTTCAGAATATTCCAAGAGACTACTACGAAGCAGCCATGATCGACGGCGCCAACGGCTGGAAGAGATTTACCAACATCACACTTCCGCTTCTTTCACCGGTAACCTTCTACGTTCTTATCACTTCCCTCATCGGAGGCTTCCAGGTATTCGTAGAGGTTCAGGTAATGACACCAAACGGTGGACCAAACTACAGCTCTGCCACAGTTGTCTTTTACCTGTATGAAAAAGCATTCACCAATGGACAGCTGGGCTACGGCAGTGCAGTAGCTGTACTTCTTGCGATAATAATATTCATTATCACGGCCATCAATTTCTGGGGCCAGGATAAATGGGTTAAGACTATAGATTAAGGAGGTGTGACCATGGATATAGCAATTTCAAGACCAAAATCAAGTAAAAAAGACTATAGAGACGACCGTGTCACAACTTCCAAGGACAAGGTTTTTAACATCATTATTTTCGTTATCCTGTTCCTGTTTGCGCTGACAATGGTGTTCCCGCTCATCTACATGGTGGCTACATCATTTATGACCAAGAACCAGATCCTGTCCGGATCCCTGACCATAATTCCGGATCCGATCCTTATTGGTAAGTACTCACAGGTTATGCAGAAGGGCCAGTTCATAAGCGGTATTCTCAATACCATCAAGGTTGAGATCCCGGTTCTTCTCATCGGAGGATTCACTTCATCACTGGCTGCCTTTGCCTTTGCCAAGATGAATTTCAGGGGTAAGAATGCACTGTTCCTGGCACTGCTTGCAACCATCATGATCCCCTTTGCGGTAGTTATGATCCCTCAGTACGTTCTTTTCACCAAGCTTCGCTGGACCAATTCACTGGCGCCCCTTATTATCCCGGGATGCTTTGGTAATGTAGGAATGATATTCTTCTTAAGGCAGAACCTCTACAGCATTCCTTCAGATCTTATGGATGCAGCCAAGATTGACGGATGTAACTATTTCGGAATCTACTACAAGATCTTCCTTCCACTTATGAAAGGTGCTCTTGGAACACAGCTGATGCTGTGGTTTATGGGAATATGGAATGACTATCTCGCTCCTACAATCTTCCTTAGAAGCGAAAAGACCTGGACACTTCAGGTGGTCATCAGATCCTTTAACTCATACTATGCGATTCAAAGTGACTACGCGCTGATCATGGCGGCCTCGGTAATAGCGATGCTGCCGACTCTGATACTGTTCTTTATGTTCCAGAGGATGATCATTCAGTCAATCGCCATCAGCGGAATCAAATAAGAAAAGAAAAAGGTTAGCCGGCCGTGTGTCGACTAACCTTTAATTTTGCCGTATTATATAGATGTATCGTGTATGACTGGGGGAAAAAGCATTGTTGGCGATATATCCGCTGATCTTTTTGGCGCTGACCTTTTGGGGAACAAGGCGCAAAACAGAAGATGATGATTTCCTGACATTTAGCAAGATGATCCGCTCTGCAGCCTGCTTTGGGATCATCCTTCATCACCTTGCCCAGATTTCCACCAACTATGGTTATGTCAACAAGGGCATAATAACGACCTTTAACTATCTTGGGTTTCTTTTTACTTCCCTGTTCTTTTTCTTCTCCGGCTTCGGACTGCTTACAAGTTTCCTGAATAAGCCCGGATATTTGGATGGCTTTTTGAAAAAGAGACTTCCATCCGTTCTGATTCCCTTCTGGGGCGTAAACCTGTTTGGAGTTCTGATAAACAACTATCTCTATCCCAGGGGAAAAACAGCGGCAGACCTGGTTGTTGACATACTTGGAGTGACGCTGGTGAACAGCTTTGGCTGGTTCATTATTGAGATAACAATCCTCTATCTGGTCTTCTATTTCCTGTTTAAAAAAGTTAAGAACAAAGACGTCGCCCTTATCCTCATGTGCGTATTTCCTGTCGTCTTGACGATTTACAGCTTTAAGCTGGGACATCCCGATGACTACAATAAAAGCGAATGGTTCCGGGGAGAGTGGTGGTTTAATTCTACGCTGTCCTTTTCCTTTGGAATGATCTACGCAAGGTTCAGGGAAGGAATGGACAGGGTTTTTGATGCCCATTACAAAGTTTTTGCGGCAGTGACAGCAGTTCTTTTTGCTGTGGTAGCGCAGCTGTCTGTATTAGCCGTTCGTTACCTGGGATACTATCACGAAAAATCAGTTCTTGGCAGGCGGGATGCGGCAGTTACTCTGGCCCTTCAGCTTGCAGCGTGCCTTTTCTTTAATCTGTTGATAATCCTTCTTTCCAGAAAGGTTTATATCGGAAACAAAGCCCTGGAGTTTATCAGTGGTTTCAGCTTAGAGCTCTTTTTGGTGCACGGATACTACGTGAACTGGATATATGACAAGGTGCAGCAAAGCGATTTTGTTCTTTATGCTCTTGTAATTATTTGCTCTTTTATCATCGCATTCCTCCTTTCGAAGGTTAATAAATGGCTGGTTAAAAGAGTTGTAGGAGTGATGTGCAATACTCGTGCAAAACTGGACCGAAAAAGGATTATAAAAATAGCACTGGTGACATTGGCGCTCATCGCTGTGGTGATTGGAATAGTCTATGCCAGAGGGTATATATTCTCCGGAAAAGAGTACAAAGAACAGTGCAGAGCCTTAAAGGATGCAAAGGTTGGTGATGAGGTATATTGGGGACACTTTAATACCGACGGTACTATCCCGGGGAAAGAAAGGCTTGTGTGGATCGTTATAGAAAGAGACGGGGATGAGATATGTCTTTTAACAAAGGAAGGTATCGATGGAAGCTACTATAATCAGAAACACGAGGCAGTTACCTGGAAGGAATCGGATATTAGAAAGCTGATGAATTCCAAGGAGATGCTTGATTCCTTCAGTCGCTATGAAAAGCAGAATATGCTTGAGAAGGATGGAGATATGCTTACGCTCATGACACCGGAGCAGGCAGAAAGCGTCTTTTCGTCTGACGAAGAGAGGATCCTGTTTGTTACAAAGGAAGCAGAGGCTAAGGGAACCAATACAAATTATCTGAGTAAAGACAACTATTGGGACTTTAATGACAGAAAGTCCTCCTGGTGGTGGCTTAAGGGCCCTGTTGATGAGGGTGATATCTACGCACCGATAGTGACGGTAGATGGCGAGATTGTTACAGGGACCAAAGCCGTTAATAAGCCTTCCGGAGCCATAAGACCGGTTTTGTGGCTTGATATCAGTGCAGGAGAGTGAACAAACTCTTTCAAATCCTCTTCAAATACAAAAAGCAGGATTGAAGTCCCCGTGGAAACTGTGGTAAAATCTTGCAGATATGAAATCACAGGCGCTTGTATGCGCAAAAATTGCGGCGACCCATCCATAGATGCGGCGTCGACAAAAGGAGACAAAGGGTATGAAAGAGTTTTTAAAGAGGAAAAACATCGAGATTTCCTTAAAGCGCTATGGTATTGACGCTTTGGGGGCAATGGCACAGGGATTGTTCTGTTCACTTCTGATTGGAACTATCATCAATACCATTGGAACACAGTTTAAGGTTCCGTTTCTTATGAAGACAGTAGCAACCATCGCTGGTGCTGATTACACAGTCGGCGGCCTTGCTACAGCAATGAGTGGTCCGGCAATGGCAGTGGCTATAGGATATGCGCTTCAGTGTCCGCCGCTTGTTCTTTTTTCAATGATAACAGTAGGATTTGCAGCTAACGCTCTGGGCGGAGCCGGCGGTCCTCTGGCAGTTCTTTTTGTGGCAATTATCGCTGCGGAATTCGGAAAAGCAGTTTCAAAAGAGACTAAGGTCGATATATTGGTCACTCCACTTGTTACAATAGCAGTGGGTGTATTCTTCTCATGGCTGATCGCACCGCCTCTTGGTAAGGCAGCAATGTCAGTCGGAAACCTGATCATGTGGGCAACAGAGCTTCAGCCATTCCTTATGGGAATACTTGTTTCAGTAGTTGTGGGCATGGCTCTTACGCTTCCTATCTCTTCAGCAGCAATCTGTGCGGCACTTGGACTTACGGGTCTTGCAGGCGGAGCAGCTGTGGCAGGATGTTGTGCTCAGATGGTGGGCTTTGCGGTTATCTCCTTCAAGGAGAATAAGTGGGGCGGACTTGTTTCTCAGGGCATCGGAACTTCAATGCTTCAGATGGGCAACATCATCAAGAACCCAAGAGTATGGATCGCACCTACAGTGGCATCAGCAATCACAGGACCTATCGCAACCTGCATCTTCAAGCTTCAGATGAACGGAGCACCTGTTTCATCAGGTATGGGAACCTGCGGTCTTGTAGGACAGATCGGAGTTTACACCGGATGGGTAAACGATGTTGCATCAGGGGCTAAGGCCGGCATCACAGGTATGGACTGGCTTGGACTTGTACTTATTTCATTTGTACTTCCTGCAGTTTTATCACTGATCATCCACAGCGTGGTAGTTAAGCTTGGATGGGTTAAAGAGGGAGATTTAAAGCTCTGATCTCGGAGGCTTTATGAATATTCTTCAGGGAACAATTATATATGTACTTATAGGGGGAGCTGTGATCGCCGCACTTGTGTTTATCATAAGGGCGGTGATCAGAAGGCTCCCTCATGAGCTTCCAATGGATGAAATGGAAGGCCATGACTTTGAGTACTACTGCGCTGATCTTTTAAGTGCAAACGGATTTCTTGAAGTTGAGGTCACCAAGGGCAGCGGAGATTTCGGTGCGGATATTCTTGCAGAGAAGGACGGGATCACCTATGCCGTCCAGTGCAAGTGCTACGACAAACCCATAGGAGTCAAGGCTGTACAGGAAGTATATGCAGGCCGTGATTTCTATGACAGAATGGTGGGAGTCGTGATGACTAATCAGTACTTCACACAGCCCGCCGTGGAGCTTGCTAAAAAGCTCAATATCATGCTCTGGGACAGGGGCTACATAGATTCTATGGACAAGGCGAATTCATCGGGGAAAGCATAATGATCATAAAAATAGACGACGATTTTGATCTGAAAAAAATAGCAGACTCAGGCCAGTGCTTCAGGTTTAATGAATGCCCGGCGTTAGAAAACGGAAACAGGCGCTACAGCGTATCATCCATGGATAGGCACCTGTTTATTACTGAGCTTTCTGATAATTCTTATGAATTTGACTGTTCTGAAGAAGAGTTTAATGCTTATTGGAAGGCCTACTTTGACTTAGACCTCAACTACCGCGAGATAAGAGGCAGGATCCGTGAGGAAAAAGACCCTTATCTTTATCTTGCATCTGAATACGGACAGGGCATCAGGATCCTTAGACAGGACCCCTTCGAGATGCTCATCTCTTTTATAATTTCCCAGAGAAAAAACATCCCGGCCATCAAGGCTTCCATAGAAAAACTCTGTGCCCTGGCAGGTGATGTAATAGCCGAGGATGAAACCATCGGCAAAATATATTCTTTTCCAACCCCGCAGAAGCTGGCAGCACTTAGCATGTCAGAGCTTTCCGGTTGCAGTCTTGGCTACAGGGACAAGTATGTCCATCAGGCAGCTCTTGATGTGGTAAGCGGAGCGGTTGACCTTAAGGCTTTTGAGAGCCTTGATGATGAGGCACTTATGCAGGAGCTCTTAAAGCTCTTTGGCGTGGGAGTCAAGGTTGCCAACTGCGAGATCTTGTTTGGATATCACAGACTGGATGCATTTCCAAAGGATGTATGGATCAACAGGGTTTTGGAGTCTCATTATCAGCAGGGATTCCCATTTGAAGATTACGCTCCATACAATGGTATTATGCAACAGTATCTCTTTTTCTATTCCAGAAGTAATTCCCAGGCATAAATTTGTACATAGACAACTTAATAAAAATGTATATTATTCCCATTGACGTCTTGTACAGGTTATGGGAACATGGTTGTGCAGGCAGTTAACGAATTTTAGTGAGAGCACAGACGTGGCAAAATATCAGAAAGTTATTGAATGGATAACTGAAAACATTGATTCAGGAGTACTAAGACCCGGAGAGAGGATTCCCTCTGAGAACGAGCTCTGCGACCGGTTTGATCTTAGCCGTCAGACCATCAGACACGCGATCGCACAGATGGCAGAGGATGGTCTTTTGGAGAGCCGAAGGGGAAGCGGAACTTACGTCTCAGACATCAGAGCCCAGGAAGGTGAGAGGAGTGTAGTGGCTGTTGTCACTACTTATGTGGATGACTACATATTCCCCAGCACCATAAGGGGCATTGAGAGTGCGCTTAGCGATAAGGGATATTCCATGCAGCTTTCCTTTACCAACAATACAGTTGGCAAGGAGAGGCAGATCCTCAAGGATCTTCTGTCAAGAAATGACGTGGCAGGGGTTATCATGGAGCCGGTTAAGAGCGCCCTTCCAAATCCAAATACGGATCTTTATTTAAAGCTTCAGGACAGAAAGGTCAAGGTGCTTTTTATCAATAGCTTTTATCCTGAGCTTGATATGCCACATGTCTCACTGGATGACTCTGAGTGCGCCTACAGGGCAGTAAATGCTCTTATCTCAGCGGGGCACAGGGATATAGGATGCGTCCTTAAGCTCGATGACGGACAGGGACGCGAGAGATACCGGGGGTATATGAAGGCCATAAGTGAAGCCGGGATCTCTTTTTCCTATGACAGGGTAAACTGGATAGACACCATAGATCTTAAAAATGGCAGGAATTCGCTTAAAAAGGCCATGGAGAGACTTGGGGGCTGCAGCGCAGTCTTTTGCTACAACGATCAGGTGGCGGGAATGATGATGGAAATGCTCGCCGAGAACGGGATCAAGGTTCCTGAGGACATATCCATTATAGGAATGGATGATTCTGACATCGCCAGATACGGCGTGAACGGGGTTACAATTTCTTCTATTCCGCATCCCAAGGAGAAGCTTGGAGAAAAGGCTGCACAGATCATGATAAGGATGATACATGAGGGCAAGATCGCATTTAATGCCACTCATGAATTTGTGGAAGAGGTCATCATCAGACAATCCACCAGAGCAAAATAAAAAGTAAAATGGAGGTAATTATGGGAGACGCAAAAAAGGCAATTGCAGAGGGTAAGACATATCTTGGTATTGAATTTGGTTCAACAAGAATCAAGGCTGTGCTCACAGACACAGAGTACACCCCCATCGCTTCAGGTTCACACAGCTGGGAGAACCGCCTGGACAACGGTATATGGACCTACACACTGGATGATGTATGGGGAGGATTCCAGGACTGCTACAAGAACCTGGCAGCTGATGTAGAGAAGCAGTACGGGGAGAAGCTGACTACAGTAGGAGCTATGGGATTCTCAGCCATGATGCACGGCTACATGGCTTTTGATAAGGACGGAAATCTCCTGGTACCATTCAGGACCTGGAGAAATACTATAACAGAAGAGGCTTCAGAGAAGCTTACGGATGTATTGGGATATCACATTCCTCAGAGATGGAGCATTGCTCATCTCTATCAGGCAATCTTAAACGGAGAAGAGCATGTTTCCAAGATCGACTTCTTCACAACTCTGGCAGGATATGTTCACTGGCAGCTTACAGGGGAGAAGGTTCTGGGCGTTGGCGATGCTTCAGGAATGTTCCCTATCGATTCAGCAACCTGCAGCTACAATGAGAAGATGCTGGATCAGTTTGATGAGCTTATCGCTCCTAAGAACCTTGGTTGGAAGATCAGAGATATCATTCCGAAGTCACTTCCTGCAGGTGCGGCTGCCGGAACACTCACAGAAGAAGGCGCAAGAAAGCTTGATCCTACCGGAACATTAAAGGCAGGTATTCCGGTTTGTCCTCCTGAGGGAGATGCAGGAACCGGTATGGTTGCAACAAACTCAGTTGGCGTGAGAACAGGTAATATCTCTGCCGGTACATCTGTATTCTCAATGGTTGTACTTGAGCACAGCCTCTCCAAGGCATATCCTGAGCTTGATCTTGTTACAACACCAAGCGGCGAAGAAGTTGCCATGGTTCACTGCAACAACTGTACATCTGATCTGAACGCATGGGTAGGCCTCTTTAGAGAATTCGCCGGCGCCATTGGCAAGGATGTTGACGATGATACATTATATGGAACACTTTACAGAAAGGCTATGGAGGGTGATGCTGACTGCGGCGGACTTCTTGCATACAACTATTTCTCTGGTGAGAGCATCACAGGCTTTAATGAGGGAAGACCTCTCTTTGTCAGAAGACCTGATGATAAGTTCAATCTTTCCAATTTCATGAGAACACACCTTTACACAGCACTTGGTGCTCTTAAGGTGGGCAATGATATTCTTATGAAGGAAGAGAACGTCAAGGCTGATTTCTTCTTTGGACAGGGCGGCTTCTTCAAGGTAAGAGGTGTTGGCGACAGAGTTATGGCAGCAGCACTTAATACTCCTATCAAGCTCATGGAGACTGCAGGAGAGGGCGGCCCTTGGGGCCAGGCTATCCTTGCCGGATTCATGTGTGAGAAAGAGGAGGGCGAGACCTTAGAGAAGTACCTTGCTGATAATGTATTTAAGAGTGGCAAGGTTGAGACCTGCGATCCTGTTAAGGAAGATGTAGAGGGCTTCGACAAGTTCATGAAGGACTACAATGCAGGACTTGCAGTAGAGAGAGCAGCAGTAGATTCACTTAAGTAATGATAATATGAGAGAAAAGAGGAGCTGTGTACTGATTATGTGATCGGTGCACAGCTTTTTTTGACTTTTGAATCAAAGCAGAATTGACAGCGCTCAAAGGCAGCGTTAAAATTTAAACGAACACGTTCATAAACATTTCCAAAACCATAAAAAAGGGGCCATCAAATGCCAAAGATCATTGAAAACCTGCGAGAGCAGATAATTGAAGAAGCAAGGAATCAGTTGTTTTCTGTGGGATATGCCAGGACCACGATACGGTCTGTTGCCAGTGGCTGTGGAATTGGAGTTGGCACAGTCTACAATTACTTCCCATCAAAAGACCTGCTGATTTCAAGCTTCATGTTGGAAGATTGGCATGACTGTACTAAAAGAATAGCTGCGCTTAATCCTGATCATTTTGAGGAATTTTTCACGGGAATAAATGATGCCCTGACTGACTTCGTAAAGAAGTATGAATTCCTTTTTCGGGACAAGGATGCATCAGCTGTTTTTGCGTCTGCGTTCTCAGAGAGGCATATTCAGCTAAGAAATCAGATATCCAAAATAATAGAGCCGGCATGTCAAAGTAAAACCGGCGACTTTCAGGATCGGGAATTCCTTACAAACTATATATCCGAATCAATCCTGATCTGGGTTATGTCGGGGGCAGATATCCGGGATCAGTTAATTGTCTTAAAAAGACTAATAAAATAGCTCAAAGGAGGAGACAGTATATGAGTAGTTTTGAAAATCTGAGGATCGTAGATAATTTCTACCAGACCTCACTATTCTTTCCCATGCCGACCGTGGTGATAAGCACTCTGTGCGAGGACGGAAGCACAAATCTTGGACCATATTCATTGGTACAGCCATACTACGTTGCTGGCAGAGATTATTATGCCATGCTGCTGAATTGCCGCAATTCATCAAACACGGCACAGAACATCCTTCGCACAGGAAAGTGCGCGATCAACTTTATTGACGACAGCCCAAAGAATTTCAAGGAAGCAGTTAAGCTCTCCTGGCCCGGGGACAAGCCATCAGAGAAGATGCCTAAATGTAAATTTCCTTTGGAAAAGAGCCTTACCCAGGAGGAGAATCCTGATGACATAAGACCCATGGTCATTGCCGATGCGATCGAAGTTATCGAGTGCACATGGATGAGAGATCTGGACGGAGCACAGAATGACCAGCCAGGGAACCTTGAAGGCTACGAAGGACCTTATCACGATTTCAACGGAATCACCAGCAAGTTTGGAGCTCACTTCATTCTTCGCATCGACAGAATTCTTATGAAAAAGAAATATCGCGATGCCATCATAAACGGAGTAAAGGCAAGTGATTTCCCGCCTCTTCCCGTAGACTATGGGTACCGCGATTCCAAGAATTTCTGGTTCCACAGAAAAAGACATATGAGAGCAGAGCTTCTTCCTGTTCGTGAAGCATCTCTTGAATCTGTAAGATACGCTGCAGAACGAGTTGACGACAAGATCAAGTTCACAGATGACGCCCTTAAGCTAATGCTGAATGTGCCCAGAGTTTTCCTGCCGGCTGCCCTTAAAGGCTGCGTTGAATGGGCAAGAGAAAATAATGTGCAGCTCATAACCGAAGAACACATGAAGATAATCAACGACAAACGCTCAAAAGAAAAGAGCAAAAAGTAAATTACCGAAACGGAAGGAGAAACAACATGAAAGTAGTACTTGCAGGCGCTTATGGAAATCTTGGCGCAGATGTTTTTAAGGCGCTTCTCAAGGAGGGGCATGAAGTAGTTGCACTGGATATGGCACAAAGGGATATTGGTGTAACCGGCAATTTCTCTTTTACCAAAATTGACGTCACTAATCCTGAGACATTGAAAGGAACATGCGATGGCGCGGATGCTGTCATCACAACAGTAGGACTTACAAAGGGCTCTGCCACAGTTACAAATTATGAGATTGACTATCAGGGAAACCTTAATCTTCTTAACGAAGCAAAAGCGGCCGGAGTAAAGAATTTCACCTACATCTCAGTAATTAAGGCTGACATGGCCCCCAAGGTTCCGATGGTTCACTCCAAATACATGTTTGAACAGGAGCTTAAAAAGAGTGGCCTTACCTATGTGATCCACCGCCCAACAGGCTACTTCTACGATATCGTAAAGGTCTTCAGACCTATGATTGAAAAGGGTGAGGTCACACTGCTTGGAAATGAGCCTGTTCACTGCAATGTTATTTCTACAGAAGACTTTGCAGACTTCATCGTTAAGCACATGCTGGATGAGAACAAGACCTATAACATTGGCGGTAAGGAGACATACTCCTATGAAGAGATTGCCAATATGTGCTTTGCAGCAGCGGGAAAAGAGCCTGTGATAAAGCGTGCGCCTGTATGGCTCTTCGACGTTCTTGCTTTTGTGAACAAGCTTAAAAAGAATGGCAAAGAAGCTATTATTCGTTTCTCAAAATTCACACTTTCGCAGGATATGGTTGGAGACACGGCTTACGGGGATATGAGTTTTTCTCAGTATATAAAGGATAACTTCAACAAATAAATAAATCCGGAAACAGGAGGGTATAAAGATGGGGTGGAATTATCTGCTCATTATTTGCATTGTCTGCGCAGCTCTTTGCGCAGTAGGCTTTTATAAATATGTTTACTTTCTTTCTATAGGATATGGATTTGCAATAGCCGGAGGCGGGATCACAGTTATGATCATCGCACTGAAGAATGGCTGGAGCGTTGGGGTGACATGGCTGCTAGTGATTCAGACAATTTTGTTCATCATCTACGGCGCGCGGCTTTCGGGATTTCTTTTGATAAGAGAAATTAAAAATGCTGCATATCGAAAGACTCTTCAGGAGGCAACCAAGACCGACAAGCTTCCGATATTTGTTTCCATTTCAATCTGGATCTGCGTTGCAATCCTGTACACAGCCCAGGTAAGCCCTGTTTTATACCGCTACATGAATGGTTCCAAGGACTTCTATGTGCCCATGATCGGAATTGTTATTTCACTTTGCGGAATTATCTTAGAGTCTGTTGCCGACAAGCAGAAGTCCCAGCAGAAAAAGAAAAATCCAAATATGGTGGCTACAGAGGGACTTTATAAAATGGTAAGATGCCCTAACTACCTTGGAGAGATCATCTTCTGGACAGGAATTTTTGTTAGCGGTCTAACTACTTACGCCGGTATTGGTCAGTGGCTTATGGCAATCATCGCTTACATCTGCATTGTATATATCATGTTCAATGGTGCTCAGCGGCTTGAAGGCAGACAGATGAAAAGATATGGCGATGACCCGCAGTATAACGCCTATGCCGACAGTACTCCGATCATCATTCCATTTTTGCCTGTTTATCATCTGAACAAAAAATGAAATAAGTTTTGGGGGTTAATTAAATGAAGGAATACACAGTATCAATGGCTTTGACTGATTTTATTCCGGTGATTTTCTTCGCGATTGCAGCCATTATTTTGCAGAGGGATCTTTACAACAAGATGAGCAAAGGTGCCTTTGCGTTGTTCGCGGTTGGCACCATTGATATCATTTGCGCCGGAGCAGCAAAGGCTCTATATAAGCTTTTATATGCAACAAACATCTGCGACTTTCAGCCGCTTAACACCATGTTTTTCCCACTTCAGTCTATAGGATTTCTTTTGGCGGGAATCGGCATCATTGCCATGGTCACACACAAGCAGACCAAAAACGCAGCTCTTGCTGTGGCAGCTCCGCCTGTTTACTCGGGAACCATGATATTTGTAGCATTTATGGTAGTGGGGCTTGGCCTTGTTTGCACGGCTCTTTCAATAGTTGCAGCCAAGCTAAAGAAGCCACTTCTTATAGCGCTTTTCGTTGTGGTATTCTTTTTGTATCTGTCAATGGGGTACCTGTCCACCAGAGATTTCTCTTCAAGCTACATGAACTGGGTGGCGCAGGGGGTAAATTTCGTAGCGACTATGCTATTTCTGTTTGGCGTCATGAGACTGCATAGTGCAGGGCTTGCAGATCTATTACTAAAAAAAGGGGCGTAAGGAATTATTAAAATGTTAGACAAACTTCTACTGGAAATCAAAAATAAATTCAGGCTTTCACCTGTGGATGCATCAGACTTTGCGGCTATTAAAGTGTCGGGAATGAAGTTTGCAATAAGCGCTTTTGAGGCAGCAGGGCTTGGCCACGTCTCAACTATGGAGGCTAAAGGCTTCTTTGGTCTTATGAAGATGGAAACGCTTATCGTTGTGCCAAAAGATATCGACCTGCCTCTTCTTTCTTATGATAGGATCAAGGCTTTCGGAAAAGAGACACTGATCATAGAGCTGTATGATACATGCCTTAAAAAGTGTGACCTTGAAGGCTTGAAACGACTTAAGGACATCAACAGCTCTTTTGCCAAATATGAAACAGGAAGTCACTGGTATGACAGTATAAAGCTTCCTGAGAGCATTGGGTTTAAGGGGAAGAAAAAAGACGCAGATGTCTTCGACGCCCTGTGCCTTGACTATGTAAAGGCGTATCTGGCTTTGGAGGCTGATCAGGTTACAGATAAGAAGGCCAAAGCTGCAAAATCTGCAGTGTATGTTGACGGCCTTCTAAGTAACGGAGGACCTTCCACAGATGTTTTTGTAAAGGGCATCGGAAAAGAAAAAACTACCAGGCTCTTCAAAGAAATTCTCTTTGGAGCCTGATAGCTTCATTTAAAAAATGTTATCTGATTCAAGCGGGGATTCATTCTCCGCTTCTTGTATTTCCGCGGCTTCCTGTGTTTCCTGCATAGCCTGTGCATCCTGCGCTGCCTGCTCACGTATCTGCTCTGCAAGGAGCTGGCTCTCATCCCAGGTCAAAATCTCCTCTTTTGGGACATCTTCAGGGATTGGCTGGTAAAAATCATCCATTCCCTTTGGGTTGCCTTCATCGTCTTCCCCAAGATTCTCATTGGTCAGATTGTAATCAGCGTTAAATACATCTGTGAAATAATATGTCGGTGAGAGATTGTCAACATATGCAGTATCGATATCTATATCCCCTGCATTGTCAATATATACCGTGCCTAATGACGAAACCACAGGCTCTTCGTACAGGTTGTATGACCCATCAGCGCCACCAAGTATCTCATAATACTTGTCAGCAAGATCTTTAATATCCATGTACCTTTCGCTGTCGAGAATACGTATATCAACGACCTCGGCGTTTGTCGGTGTCAGATCCTGCTGCACATTTCCATTAGCATCTGTGCTGATATTGCAGTCCACATTTAACCAGATGATTCTGAACTTGTCTTCCATTGAAGCATCAATTAGATACTGGTCTCTGTCCTGATTATCCTCTTCAGTACCGGCTGCATACTCTGCTGTCTTCCATTGAAGAAGCGGAATATGTCCTGAATAACCACTTAGGTCCTCCTTTGCCTCCGTGAGGTACATACTGGAGATCTGGCCGTTCAGTGTATACCACTTCTGATCGAACGCAGACACTGTATAGTCCAGTGACTCCCGCCCGTCTTCTTCAGCCCCGCCCGTCTTCTCGTTTGAAAAAGTCACAGTGCTTCCCAGAGATGTTCCGGTATCTTCAAGAGTAACTTCTACAAGCAGCCTGTCTTCTGTAAGTTCGCTGTCAGTATCGTCCACATGCACATCAGCTGCATCTTCATAATGCCAGTGCTCCTCGTCATCATATATCCTTTCGGGAACCGTAGCGGTTATCTTACCTGTGTGTATCCTCTCGTCTATCTGCTTCTGAACAATCTGTACATAAGGATCATCGGGATCACTTTTGTCAATCTCTGAAGGGTCAGCTAAGTGTTGCAATAATGCATTTATTTCAAGCGCATTTAAAAGACGTTCAGGCGAAAGTTCATCCTCATTCTGCCATAAGAACTTTCCCAACCAGATACCGACCAGATCCCTGAATGCAAGCTTTTTTACCAGTTCCGTATATGCCTCGTTAAATCCATTTTCTTCATATAACGTAAGATGTTTTTCCGCAGCATCGTTATAATATAAGTACCCGTCCTCAAATATCTTAAAATACATGGCTTGTCTTGGAAAATAAATACTCAGGCCACCATTTTCATCCGTCCCTTCAAAATTTGCGATGACTGCATCGGATAAGGTGTTTACCAGGTCACGGCTTGCTGATCGCAGTTCTTCAGAATAGCGCTCATCCTCTGAAAAAGTTTCCGCAATTCTCTTTAAATCATACAGATTGCTTGATCCGTAACCATGTTTATTATCAAAGTGGGAGTCTCCTTCAAGGCCATTCATTATATGGTAAAAGTTCTCATCTGCCTCTGAATAAAGCAGAGAAGAAAATGTTGTGAGTGCATCATCCAGCCTGTCCATCTGTTTTAGATCGACACCTGACAATGTAAAAGCAGTTCCGGCATATTGATTGGCATAGCTGTCTGTAATGGCATTTGACAGGCCTACACCTGTTATGGTGGGATTTTCCCTGACAGCACGGATCATTCCTGAATAAAGCCACCCATTGTCAGCTTCATTTTCTTCGGATGCTACAAAATAATCAGCGTATTCCGAAAGTGAACATGCAACTTCAAAGCTTCCCATAAGGCAAGAATCAAAACCGAGTAGTTCAAACTTGTTGCCATTTTTTATAAAACTGGATTCAGAAAGAGCCTCTGCAATTGTGGGGATTGGAATTGGAGTGGTATATACCGGATCTTCATCAGGATGTTCATTGCTCCATGCCTTATACAGGTCATCCACGCCAAAGCCCGACAATCCGCTTCCGTGACCGCTTAATATCAGATCATATTTCTGAGCAGGGGCGTATGTTGTGGCAAAGTCTATGCTATCTGTAATGAAATCAGGATTAACAGCATATTCGTTATCCGCTGTGCGAAGGAGCTTAAGGCTGTTACTGCTGCCACTGTTTTCTATTGTCCAGATCTGAACTCCGGATATTTCTGTGCTGTATTTTTCAAGCAGCCTTGTTGCTTCAGCATCTATCCTAGCCTTTTCTTCATTAGTACATTTATCGTAGGATGCCCTGCCGGGGAAAAGAGTTTCTGTAACATACTGCTTATAACATTCAGGGTCATCCATATGCCAGAGCTCTGAGCCGCCTGTTACCAGAATAACTCGCAAATAATCCGGGATGTCTGACTCAAGAACATCAAGCAGCTGCCTTGTGACCATAGCTTTGTCAGATTCTATATCCGCACCTATTATGTACAGGATTACAGTTCTGGTGGTCGCATTTTCTTTATCATCGGATCCGTGGTCCTCTGCTGAATCGGAATCAGATGACTGAAACTGTGCTGTATTCTTGGGCAAAGCGCTCTTAGTCGGATCTACACCCGTTATCTTGCAGACAAAGACTGTAGTAGCGCCCTTTTTATTGACGATTCCCACCATGCCATACATGAGGGTCAACTTCTCAATTCCAGCCTTTGCCTTGGCCTCATCAAGAACTGTGACCGAGAGGATTACGGTCTGTTCTCCCTTTTTTATGGAATAGGAGTCCATTCCGTCATAGGTAACCTTAAGCCCATCAAATCCATCAGACAAAAGAGCTGTTCCCACAGGGAAGCGTTTCTCTGTGTGATAAAGATTAGACGTATCGATGGCGGCAGACGTCTGAGCATTATCTGCATTCAGGGTTTTCCCTTCGGCAGCATAGACATGGAAATTCGCCACTGGTATAGAAGCTACCAGAAGCACATACATCATAGATATCGCCAGTAACTTTTTTACTCTTTTAATCATTCTTTTTTGCCCTCATTTGACCAATCCCTACACTAAATATTTTAGCATTTCCCTAAGCTATTTACTATGTTCGGGGGATAGCTTGATTTTGCTATTTGGAGAGTCAAAATCAGGTTTTTTATTTGAAATTGCCATGTATACAATCGCCTGATTTAGGCTATAATGGTAGTGGTTTTCAAACGTAAATGCAGAAAAAAGGAGTGCTGACATGTTAGAAGAACTTAAGAAAAGAGTATACGAAGCAAACATTCTGCTTCCCAAGTACGGTCTTGTAACATTCACTTGGGGGAATGTAAGTGAGATTGACAGAGAATCAGGATTGTTTGTAATCAAGCCCAGTGGCGTTGACTACGAGACCATGACTCCCGATGATATGGTGGTTATGGATCTTAACGGCAATAAGGTTGAGGGCAAGCTCAATCCTTCATCAGATACACCAACTCATGTTGAGATCTACAAAGCATTTAAGGAAGTCGGCGGTGTTGTTCACACACACTCAAGCTATGCTACAAGCTGGGCACAGGCCGGACGCGGCATTCCATGCTATGGCACAACTCACGCAGATTATTTCTACGGAGAGATCCCCTGCGTAAGATGCCTTACCAAGGACGAGATCGAGAGCGCTTACGAAGAGAACACAGGCCATCTCATAGTTAACGAGTTTAATCGTATGGGAAAAGACCCTGTAGCTGTTCCTGCAGTTCTCTGCAAGAACCACGGTGTATTCACCTGGGGCAAAGATGCTCATGAGGCAGTTCACAACGCAGTTGTAACCGAGGAAGTTGCCAAGATGGCCTACAGATGCGAAGTGATCAACCCTGAAGTTAAGCCTGCACCACAGGAACTCCAGGATAAGCACTACTACAGAAAGCATGGTGCGAATGCATACTATGGGCAAAAGTAATCACTTAGCGAGGTTTTTTCGAGCTTGGTGTACTACTTTGTTCTGGCGAGCGTAGCGAGAGCAGAACTTCCTTGTGAATCCTTGGTTGAATTTGACCAATATATAGCATTAATTACGAAGAACTGGCGAAGCCCAAGTACTAAAATGAGAATGATGAGTTATACAAAAAACGAAAGGAAGCATAAACTATGACCAATCTTGAATTGCAGAAAATTGCAAACGAAGTCCGCAAGGGTATTGTGACAGCAGTTCACGCAGCAAAAGCTGGACATCCCGGCGGATCCTTATCTGCGGCAGATATCTATACATATCTGTATTTTGAGGAGATGAACATTGATCCCAAGGACCCTAAGAATCCTGATCGTGACCGCTTTGTTCTCTCCAAGGGACATACTGCTCCCGGCCTTTATTCCGTAATGGCACAGAGAGGATATTTCCCGGTTGAGGAGCTTACAACCCTTCGTAAGCTTGGCTCAAGACTTCAGGGACATCCCAGTATGCAGTACCTTCCCGGTCTTGATATGAGCAGCGGATCTCTCGGACAGGGAATCTCAGTTGCCTGCGGAATGGCTCTTTCTGCAAAACTTGATAATAAATCTTTCAGAACATATACCCTTCTTGGCGATGGTGAGATCGAAGAGGGACAGGTTTGGGAAGCAGCAATGTTTGCCGGATTCCGCAAGCTTGATAACCTTGTTGTTATCGTTGACAACAACGGCCTTCAGATCGACGGACCTATTGATCAGGTATGTTCACCATATCCTATCGACAAGAAGTTTGAGGCATTCAACTTCCATGTGATCAATGTTGATGCGCATGACTTTGACGCACTCAGGGCAGCCTTCAAGGAGGCCAGAGAGACCAAGGGTCAGCCTACAGCAATCATTGCCCACAGCCTTAAGGGCAAGGGTGTCTCCTTCATGGAGGGCCAGGTTGCATGGCACGGCGTAGCACCTAACGACGAAGAGTATGCTATAGCTATGGCAGATCTTGAGAAGATCGGCAAAGCGCTGGAAGGCTGAGAAGGAGGTTAAATCATGAGTGAAGTTAAGAAGATAGCTACAAGAGACAGCTATGGAAAAGAATTAATAGAGCTTGCAAAGGTCAATGACAAGGTAGTTGTTCTTGACGCAGACCTTGCAGCAGCAACAAGAACCGGCTGGTTCAAGAAGGAGTTCCCTGACCGTCATATCGACTGCGGCATCGCAGAGTGCAACATGATGGGAATCGCAGCAGGTCTTGCTACAACAGGTAAGATTCCTTTTGTAAGCACATTTGCTATGTTTGCTACAGGACGTGCTTTCGAGCAGGTTCGTAACTCAATCGGATATCCACACCTCAACGTTAAGATCGGTGGAACACATGCAGGAATCACAGTAGGTGAGGACGGTGCCAGCCATCAGTGCAACGAGGATCTTGCTCTTATGAGAACAATCCCGGGAATGGTTGTTATGTGCCCTGCAGATGACATCGAGGCAAGAGCCTGCGTAAGAGCAGCAGCTGAGCACGAGGGTCCTGTTTACATCAGATTCGGTCGTGCTGCATGCCCTGTTGTAAACGACAGACCTGACTACAAGTTTGAGCTTGGCAAGGGAACACTTCTCCGCGAGGGTACAGACGTAAGTATTATTGCTACCGGAATCGGAGTTGGAGCTGCACTTGAGGCTGCAGAGAAGCTTGCAGCTGACGGCATCAGCGCAGAGGTTGTTAATATCTGCACCATTAAGCCTATCGACAGAGAGCTTGTAGTAGCTACAGCAAAGAAGACAGGCAAGGTAGTTACTGTTGAGGAGCATTCAGTTATCGGCGGTCTTGGAAGTGCTGTTTGTGACGTGCTTTCAGAGGAGTGCCCTACAGTTGTTAAGAAGATCGGTATGCAGGACAAGTATGGTGAGTCAGGTTCTGCCGGAGATCTTGTTAAGAAGTACGGCCTTGATGGCGACGGTGTTTACGCATCAGTAAAGGAATTTCTTGGTAAATGAATAAATTATGTCCTTCAATATTAGCAGCAGATTTTAAAAATCTGGGGCAGCAGGTGGCGGATGTTGATAAGGCAGGAGCCCAGTACATCCATATTGATGTTATGGATGGAAGCTTTGTTCCCTCCATATCTCTGGGAATGCCGGTGATCAGCAGCATAAGAAGTGTGACTGACAAGGTTTTTGATGTTCATCTTATGATTGTTGATCCCATCAGGTATATAAAAGAGTTTGCCAAGATCGGAGCTGACAATATCACCTTCCATCTGGAGGCAACTTCTGACCCTCAGGCTGTAATTGATGAGATACATGCCTGCGGCAAAAAAGCCGGAATCTCTATAAAGCCCGGAACATCGGTTGATGAGCTGATTCCATATCTTGATAAGGTGGACATGATCCTTATCATGACTGTGGAGCCCGGATTTGGCGGACAGCCCTTTATCGAGGCGAGTTATGATCGCATCAGAGCAGTCAGGAAGATGCTCACGGACAGAGGCCTTGATACTGACATTCAGGTTGATGGCGGTATTTATAAAACCAACATCAAGGATGTAATTGCTGCCGGTGCGAACGTGATTGTTGCCGGTTCGGCAGTATACAAGGGTGACGCTGCGCAGAATACAAAAGATTTGCTGGAACTTATGAAATGATTTTAGAGACTGTACGAGACGGTGAGATATTATAGCTGACAAGACTGTAAAATGTCGCAAAATAGCAAGTTTTCATTGACAAAACTTAAAGTATACTTTAAAATCTTGTCGTGTAGTTTGCAAGGAATACCCATGTGTAATACACGTGGGTATTTTTGTGCGAAAATTTTATATAGACCTTTTATTAGGTAGGAGGAATTATGAAGAGATTTATCGCAATGATGGTTGCAGGCATTTCATGTGTAGCAATGCTTGCAGGATGCGGCAATTCTGCATCAACAGAAACAGCAGTAGAGACAACACCTGCTACTGCAACAGAAACTGCAGAGACAACTGAGGTTGCACCTGCTACAAACGAGACAGTAAAGGTTGACAAGCTTACAATCGGTTTTGTACCTTCACGTGATCCTGACGAGATCGTTACAGCAACTGAGCCTCTTAAGGAGCTCCTTACAACTGAGCTTGCAGGACTTGGCTACGAGGTTGGCGAAGTTGACATCACTGTAGGAACCAGCTACGAGGCAGTAGGTGAGGGTCTTTCAGCCGGAACTATCGACGTAGGACTTATCCCTGGTGGTACATTCGTACTTTACGAGGATGGATGCGAAGTTATTCTTACAGCAACAAGAGACGGTCTTTCAATCGAGAGCCCTGACGCTAAGACATGGAATGACAACAAGCCTACAGAGCCTACAGAGGACCAGGTAACATTCTACCGTGGACTTATCATCGCCGGACCTTCAGAGGCAGGACAGGCAGTAGCTGCTAAGGTTAACAACGGTGAGGCTGTTACATGGGAGGACCTTGATGGTCTTAACTGGAGTGTTATGAACTCTTCATCTTCAGCTGGATATATTTACCCTTCACTCTGGCTTCAGGAGAACTATGAGAAGCACATCACAGACCTTACACACGCTGTACAGGCTGATTCTTATGGTAACGCTTTTGCAAGACTTGCTTCTGGTCAGATTGACGTTCTTTGCTGCTATGCAGATGCAAGACGTGACAACGAGGAGAAGTGGACAACAGAGTTTGGCAGAACTGATTCAATCTGGAACGAGACAAACGTTATCGGTGTTACAGATGGTATCTACAACGATACAATCAGCGTAAGCAGAACATCTGCAGTTATGGATGATGCTTTCAAGGCTGCTCTTACAAAGGCATTCATCAACATCGGAAATTCTGATGCTGGTAAGGAAGTAATCTCTATCTACAACCACAACGGATATGTTGAGGCTAAGTCAGAGGATTATGAGTCTGAGAGAGCTGCTCAGGAGCTTATCAAGTCAATGCAGTAAAAGTAATCACCTGGCGAGGTTCTTTCGAGCCTGGTGTGCTGCTTTGTTCTGGCGAGCGTAAGCGAGAGCAGAACTACCTAGTTTTTAATAGGGGGAGGTTATTTACCTCCCCTATTTTTTACCGTATTCTTTTTTTTCAATACCAGGAGAAATAAAATGATCAAGTTTGAAAACGTAGGAAAAGTATATCCAAATGGTTTCGAGGGACTCAAACACATCAACCTCGAAATTGAGCAGGGGGAATTTGTTGCTATTATTGGTCTGTCCGGAGCAGGTAAGTCCACACTTATTCGTACCATCAACAGGATGCACGATGTAACAAGTGGTAAACTCACCGTGGATGGTGTTGATGTCATGAGCTTGTCCGGCAAGTCTCTTAGAAGATTTCGTAGAAAGATAGGAATGATATTCCAGTCCTTCAACTTGATCACACGTACTACCGTTATCAAGAACGTGCTCACAGCCTTCGTTCCTGATATGCCCTGGTACAGATCAGCCTTCGGAATTTACACCAAGGAAGAAAAGATCAAGGCTTTAGAGTGTCTTGATAAAGTAGGTATTCTTGACAAGGCCTTTGTTCGTGCTGACCAGCTTTCCGGCGGACAGCAGCAGAGAGTTGCCCTTGCAAGAACTCTTGCACAGAATCCACAGATCATCCTTGCCGATGAGCCTGTTGCAGCTCTTGACCCTGTAACAGCCAAGCAGGTAATGGGTGACTTTAGAAGAATCAATGAGGACATGAACATCTCCATCCTCATCAATATCCACCACATCGATCTTGCCCTTCAGTATGCAACAAGGGTTATTGGTATCAGAGAAGGTGAGATCGTATTTGATGGCCCTGCAAAGGGAACTAACTGGGAAGAAGTTCTTGATCAGATTTATGTTGGAAAGGTGGACCGCGAGGGAAACGTTCAGGAAGAGGTGTAAGAGATGAATCTGACATTTTACGATAAGATCTTTAAACCAAAAGAATATGTTCTGCCCAACGGCAAGAAAGTTTATAAGAAAGCTTCAAGAGCACCCATCTATACTATTCTTATCCTTGCTATGTGTGCTCTTTCAGTAAAGATAACAGGGTTCGATATGAAGATCCTTGTTACCAGAATTAATCAGTTCTTTGTAATCTTAGGCCAGATGTTCCCGCCTAAGACCAGTTACATGCCAACTATCTGGGGACCACTTTTTGACACGATCAAGATGTCACTTCTTGGTTCAGTTGTGGGAGCTGTATTGTCTGTGCCTTTTGCTATGCTGGCCAGCACAAACGTATGCCCCAGTAAGATCGTTGTCTCAATTATGAGAGTTATGTTCAGTCTTATCAGAACCCTGCCAACCATCGTAATCGCGCTCGTTGCAACTCTGATCTTCGGACTTGGAACTCTTGCAGGTACAGTTGCCATCGCTGTTTTCTCTTTTGGCTACATCGGCAAGCTCACCTACGAGGAAATTGAGACTGTTGATATGGGCGCATTTGAAGCTATGCAGGCTATGGGAGCCAAGAGATCAGAGGCTTTTATCTCAGCTATCGTTCCGCAGGTTCTTCCTTTCTACCTTTCAAACTGCCTGTTTAACTTTGAAGGTAACGTAAGGTACGCTGCTGTTCTTGGTTATGTAGGAGCCGGTGGTATTGGTCTTATCCTTAATGAGAAGATCAGCTGGAGAGAGTATCCAAGCGTTGGAATGATACTGGTAGCTCTTTTTGTCACAGTATTCATAATAGAGTCAATCAGCCGTGCGCTTCGTAAGAAGCTTGTCTGAGCGCGGAGGTATTTGGAATGAATCAGAGAATTATAGACGCATATGAGAAAAGACCCAAGGACTGGGTTTACAATTTGATAACGGCCATCATCGTAGTTGGCCTCTTGGTATGGAGTGGAAGCGCCGTTGAGACCAGCGGCTCCACACAGGACGGCGGACAGATCGCACTTAACGTCCTCTCCGGAATCTTCCATCCAGACCTTGGCTTTTTGTTTGACTTTACCAAGCAGGGTGTTCCTTACCTGATGCTTGAGACTGTTTGTATCGCATTTTTGGGAACTATAGTCGGAGCTATTATTTCAATCCCTCTGGCTTTTATCTCAGCATCAAACCTAACACCACTTCCAATTGCTTTTGTGGGAAGAATGGTGATCATGGCAGCTCGTACAATACCGGCCTTTGTTTACGGTCTTATGTTCATAAGAGTAACAGGCCCCGGAGCCTTCGCAGGTCTCCTTACCATGGGCGTTTGCTCCATCGGTATGATCAGCAAGATGTACATCGAGGCCATTGAAGATCTTGATACTCACGTTATCGAGTCCCTGGATGCTGCAGGATGTAACACATGGCAGAAGATCCGCTATGGAATCCTTCCTCAGCTGATGCCCAACTTTGCATCAACAGCTATTTACAGATTTGATATCAATCTTCGTGATGCCACCATCCTTGGTATGGTGGGCGCCGGCGGATTTGGTGCGCCTCTTATCTTCGCAATGAATTCCTACAGATGGAATGAGGCCGGAGCACTTCTTGCCGGACTGATCATACTGATCCTTATCATCGAGTACATTTCAACCAGGATCAGAGTAAAACTTACAAGAGGATAATAAATATGCGTATCATTTTTACCACAGATACACACGGACACATATATCCGATAAACTATGCACAGAATTGCCCCGAGACCGCGGGGCTTTTTTGTGTTGCTGAGCAAATCACAAAGGATGAGAACACCCTGGTGATAGACGGCGGCGACAGCCTTCAGGGAACGCCCCTTACCACCTACTATTTGAACCACAGGGATGAATACGACTTTAATCCTGTGGCCGAGGGGTTCAACGCCATGGATCTTGATTTCTACACCCTTGGCAACCATGATTTTAACTTCGGATATGATGCGATCCTTGACTACACAAACGCCATGAAGGCAACACTTGTCTGTGCCAACGTAGAGGACAAAAGAGGGGCCCTTGGAATCCAGAAGAGCCTTGTTAAGGTCCTTGGCGACGGGACAAGAGTCGGAATAACCGGCGCAGTTACAGACTATGTAAACGTATGGGAACAGCCTGAACACCTCACAGAGCTGGTTGTCGGCGATCCTATAGAGGCTCTGGCAAAAGAGCTTGAGGAGCTCCGCGACAAATGCGACATAACCGTATGCATCTATCACGGCGGTTTTGAAGAGGATTTAAAGACGGGAAAGCTCTTTTCCCAGACCAAAGAAAACCAGGCTTGCAAGATTGCAAGAGAACTGGATTTTGATATTCTGCTGACAGGTCATCAGCACATGGCAATAGAGGGAGTTAACTTAAGCGGAACCTATGGTGTTCAGACACCGGATCAGGCAAAGATGTACAGCCTGATCGATGTGGAAGGCTCCAAGGGAAGCTGGAATATAACATCTAAGCTTGTGCCGCTTGATAAACCCGGAGAGGGCTATGAGAAGATAAAAGGGGCTCACTCCTTTATGGAGGGACTTAACGAAAAGCTGCAGAAATGGCTGGATGAGCCAATTGGCGGCCTAAAGGAGGCCATTGCACCTGAGCCAAAGATTGACGTGGCGCTTCATGGAAGCAAGGTTGCTTCTATATTCAACCAGGTTGAGCTGGAGTTTACCGGCGCTGATTTTGCATGCACTTCTCTTTCAAATGACCCTCTTGGACTTAACAAGGATATTACAGTAAGGGATGTTCTTGGTATTTACCAGTTCAGCAACACTGTTCAGGTGAAAGGCGTTACCAAGGCTGTTCTAAAAGAGGCTCTGGAGAGATGTGCAGAGTATCTCGAATACGATGATGAGACCGGCGAATTCAGAGTTTCTGCTCCGTTCCTGCAGCCAAAAGTCGAGCACTATAATTATGATTTTTATGCGGGACTGGAGTACGAGTTTGACTTCACAAGGCCTGTTGGAGACAGGGTTGTTGTCCTTAAAAAGCTCGATGGAACTGAGCTCTCCGATGATGAGACCTATACACTGGCAACCAGTGACTACAGGGCAACAGGAACCGGTGGATACGAGTGCATCGGAAAGAGTCCTCTGGTTCGCAGCTACTCCGACGAGATGCCGGATCTGCTGATCGACTTCATCCGCAGGAACTCACCAATAGGCGAGATCAAAAACAGCAGATTCTCCTGCAAGCCGCAAAAACAGTGAATCGGTTGACTTTTGAATTTTTAAAAGGCATACTATATTTGTTGAAAACTCGCATTGTGAAAGATATATAGAAGGTTTTGTAATGTATAAAAGACTAGACAGAAATGATACCTGCTGGTGTGGAAGCGGCAAGAAATATAAGAGCTGCCACGCAGCATTTGACGATAAGATAATTAATTTTCAGCGCCAGGGAATGATCGTGCCAAACAGAGGTCTTTTCAAGTCCGAAAAGGACATTGAGGGCATCAAGAAGAGTGCGGTTATCAATATGGCGGTGCTGGATGAGATCGGAGAGAAGATCCATGCCGGCATGTCCACACAGGAAATCGACGACATTGTTTACAACACAACCACCAAGATGGGCGGTATTCCTGCAGATCTTGGCTACGAGGGATTCCCAAAGAGCGTGTGCACTTCCATCAACGAGGAGGTTTGCCACGGTATTCCGTCAGATGACATCATCCTGAAGGAAGGGGACATTGTAAACGTCGACTGCTCAACAATTCTGGACGGCTATTTTTCGGATTCGTCCCGAATGTTCTGCATCGGAGAGGTTTCTCCGGAGAAGAAGAGACTTGTGGATGTTACTAAGGAGTGCTTAGAGGAAGGCCTTAAGGCTGTTATCCCCTGGACACCTATCGGAGATATGGGACACGCAGTTCATCAGCACGCTTTAAAGAACGGCTACACTGTAGTTCGTGAGATTGGTGGACACGGCTGCGGAAACAAGTTCCACGAGGAGCCTTTCGTAAGCTTCGTCAGCGAACCCGGTACCGGAATGCTGATGGTTCCCGGAATGGTATTCACCATCGAGCCCATGGTAAATATGGGTGGGAACGAGATCTTCATAGATGAAGAAAACGACTGGACTGTCTATACAGCAGACCTTAAGCCCTCTGCCCAGTGGGAAGTTGAGCTTTTGGTGACAGAGACAGGTTACGAGCTACTTTGCTGGTAATAAATATTGGGAAGGTGATAAGTAATGCAGAATAAAGGAAAATACTATATTACAACAGCTATTGCATACACATCAGGCAAGCCCCACATTGGTAACAGCTACGAGATCGTGCTGGCAGATGCTATTGCAAGATATAAGAGAAGAGACGGCTACGATGTTCACTTCCAGACAGGCTCCGACGAGCACGGCCAGAAGATCGAGACAAGAGCGATTGAAGCCGGCTGCAGCAGCCCCAAGGAATTCGTGGATCAGGTTTCAGATGTTATCAAGGGTCTTTGGAACCTCATGGATACATCCTATGACAGATTCATCAGAACAACAGATGACGACCATGTTAAGCAGGTTCAGAAGATCTTCAAGAAGTTCTATGACCAGGGCGACATCTACAAGGGCTCTTACAAGGGAATGTACTGTACTGAGTGTGAGGCCTTCTACACAGAGTCTCAGCTTGTTGACGGAAAATGTCCTGAGTGCGGAGGACCTGTTCATCCCGCAGAGGAAGAGGCATATTTCTTCAAGATGAGCAAATATGCTGACAGACTTATCGAGCATATCAACACACATCCTGAGTTCATTCAGCCTGTATCCCGCAAGAACGAGATGATGAACAACTTCCTTCTCCCGGGCCTTCAGGATCTGTGCGTTTCAAGGACTTCCTTCAAGTGGGGGATCCCTGTAGATTTTGATGACAAACACGTAGTTTACGTATGGCTTGATGCTCTTTCAAACTACATAACCGGTATCGGATACGACGCAGATGGCAACAGCTCCGAGGAATACAAGAAGTGGTGGCCTGCAGACCTTCATCTTATCGGAAAAGACATCATCAGATTCCATACAATTTACTGGCCAATCTTCCTCTTTGCTCTGGGAGAGCCTCTTCCAAAGCAGATCTTTGGTCACCCATGGCTGCTACAGGGCGGCGAAAAGATGAGTAAGTCCAAGGGCAATGTAATCTATGCAGATGACCTTGTAAGCCTCTTTGGCGTTGATCCTGTAAGATACTTTGTTCTCCACGAGATGCCATTTGATAATGACGGTGTCATCACATGGGAGCTTTTGGTAGAGAGATTTAATTCAGATCTTGCCAATACCCTTGGAAACCTTGTTAATCGTACCATCGCAATGAGCAACAAGTACCTTGGCGGAGTGGTTGCCGACAAGGGAGTAAAAGAGCCAGTAGACGACGAGCTCAAGGCTGTAGTAACAGGCTGCTATGACAAAGTAGAAGCCAAGATGGACGAGCTGCGGGTAGCTGATGCACTTACAGAGATATTCACTCTTTTCAAGAGATGCAATAAATACATTGACGAGACAGAGCCATGGATCCTTGGTAAGGACGAGAGCAAGAAGGACAGACTTTCAACAGTTCTTTACAACCTGGTTGAGTCAATCCTTATAGGAGCAGCCCTTCTTGATCCGTTTATGCCTGAGACAGCTCAGAAGATCAAGGAACAGCTCTCCGCTCCTGAAAGAGATTTCGACCAGCTGGGAAGCTTTGGTCTTCTTCCAAATGATACCAAGGTATGTGAAGCTCCCGAGATGCTCTTTGCCCGCAAGGATTTAAAGGATGTCCTTGAGAAGGCAGCAGAGATCACAAAGAAGCAGAAGGCAGACTTTGAGGAATCCCAGAAGAAGGCAGCCATCAATCTTGCCAAGGCAGGACTTGCACCTGCTCCCGCACCTGCGGCTGAAGCAGACAATGCATCAGAAGAGAAGGCTGTTATCGATATCCCTGCCAAAGAGGAGATCTCTTTTGACCAGTTTGGAACAATGCAGTTCCAGGTTGGAGAGATCATTGCCTGCGAGGCAGTTGAGAAGTCCAAGAAGCTCCTTTGCTCACAGGTTAAGATCGGAAGCCAGGTTAAGCAGATCGTTTCCGGAATAAGAAAGTATTATTCTCCGGAGGAGATGGTCGGCAAGAAGGTAATGGTTCTCGTTAACCTTAAGCCTGCCAAGCTTGCAGGAGTAATGTCAGAGGGAATGCTCCTTTGTGCTGAGGATGCCGAGGGCAACCTTTCACTTATGGTTCCCGAGAAGGAAATGCCATCCGGAGCAGAAATCTGCTGACATATATTGTGGCGCCTAAATAGTCAAATCTGTAGTATGATATATATACATAAATAAATTCTTATTGGGGAGGATTCCAATGGTACGCAAAGAGGAACTGACTTACAAATCAAGAGACAGACAGACTATGCTTCATGCAATCAGATGGATTCCTGAGGGTGAACCGATCGCAATACTTCAGATCATCCATGGAATGCAGGAGTACGTTGATCGCTATGATGAGTTTGCAAACTACCTGGCCGAGAAGGGCATCCTGGTAATAGGTAATGACCATCTTGGACACGGCGGATCTGTCGGCGAGAGAGGTACCTATGGTTATTTCTGCAAGAACGATGCTGCAACTGTCCTTGTAAGGGATGCGCACAGACTTAAGAAGATGACCCAGGAAGACTATCCGGGAATTCCATGCTTTATTTTGGGACACAGCTTTGGCTCATTTGTTGCCAGAGAGTATCTCACAAGATATGGCACAGGTATCAAGGGCGCAATCATTCAGGGAACTGCTTATATGCCCGGCGGCACAGTAAAGAGTCTTTCCGGCCTTGTAAGCTTCCTTACTGTTATCATGGGCGAGAAGTATCGCAGCTCCATGGTTAACAACATGGCGTTCAAGGGATACCTAAAAAAGATTCCTAACCCCAGAACCAAGCAGGACTGGCTTTCTCACAATGAGGCCAGTGTAGACAAGTATATTGCTGACCCTGCATGTAACTTTGTATTCACCTTAAACGGCTTCAAGACTATGGCTGAGCTTCTTAAGAGAATTCAGGATACAGACAAGATGGAAGATATTCCAAAGGATCTGCCTATCCTTATAACAGCCGGAAAAGAAGACCCTGTAGGTGATTACGGCACAGCTCCTGAAAAGCTCTTCAACATTTATCAGAACGACCTTAAGATCAAGGACGTAGAACTCAAGCTCTATGAGGGAATGCGTCACGAGCTTCAGCAGGAGATCGGAAGAGAGCAGGTATTTGCTGATCAGTTTAACTGGATCAAGAGAGTGGTCGATAGTGGAGCCAATAGTTGACACATCAAAAATAATGGTGAGGTGTGCTTACCATTCTGATTGGGATGGGGCGATGAAGCTTGCATGGGATACCTTTGTGAGATTCGACGCCCCTGACTATTCTGCGGAAGGAGTTGAGAACTTCCGCAAATTTGTTAATGATGATATGCTAAGAAAAATGTTCGTGGCAGGTCATTATCAGCTTTTTGTTGCCACGGAGGGGGAAAAATATGTAGGTATGCTTTCTTTGCGTGAAAAGAAGCATATCTCTCTTTTGTTTGTGGATGAAAATTATCACAGACATGGAGTAGCCAGTGCGCTGCTTAAATTTGTCTGCAGATACGCCCTTACAGAAGAGGGAATAGACAGGCTTACTGTGAATTCTTCGCCCTATGCGGTGAAGTTCTATCACAAGAAGGGCTTTAAGGATCTTCAGGGGGAGACCGAGGCCGACGGCATAAGATTTACGCCGATGGAGCTGGTTCTTAATTGATTTTTTAGAAAAGGAAAAGAGAAATGGGAAAAATTTTTGATCTGGACAGTCCTCTGATCAGAGGGCTTAACAAGCTTGCTGATGTAATGTGGCTGAATATCCTTGTTCTGATATTCGCTATTCCGCTGTTGGTGGAGCAGTTCTTTATGCTCGGACCAATAGTCTTTGACGGGGGAGAACTGGTAATCTCTTATGTGTTCTATGCATGGATCTTTGGAATTATCTGTTCTATTCCGCTGGGACCTGCACTTACAGCTATGCACTTTGTTCTCTTAAAGATTGTCAGGGATGAGGAGAGCTATATTACCAAGACTTTCTTCAAATCCTTCAAAGAGAATTTCAAGCAGGCTGTTGTACTTCAGATAATACAGTTTATCGCAGGCGGTATCATTCTCATGGATTTCCTTCTTATGAAGGATGCAAACTCAATCCTCAGATACATAACCATCGCGGTTGCCCTGATCCTTTATCTGGCATCACTGTATATCTTCCCGCTGCAGTCCAAATTTGTTAATACGATCTTCGGAACTATAAAAAATGCATTCCTCATGTCTATACTGGCGCTTCCAAAGACTGTTGCCATGGGACTTATGACAATAGTTCCGTTAGTTCTTTTGTATTTCATGGATATGAAGGTTGTTCCTCTGCTGTTCCTTGTCGGAATATCAGGTCCGGGATTCCTTTGCGCTGTTCTTTATAATGAGACCTTCAAGAAATTCGAGCCTAAGGAAGAGACAATATCTGAGGAAGAGGAACTTGAAAACGCAATAAAGAAGATGGACGAAGAGAGCGATTCATAAAGCAAAAGAGGTGAGCTATGAAGAAAACCCATCTGAGATGGATTCTCCCCCTGATAATCTATGTGACATTACTTGTGGTTGTCCTGTTTGGCGGCAGGGATATCGTCTTTAAAAGAGCTTCCAGTGCAAAGCAGGCGCAGATTGCACTGGCGATGGATGATGCGGTTCATGAGATAGATATCACCATCACCCGGTCAATGGCAGCGCTTGGCATGTGTGGAGACGCCATATCTTTATACTCACTGAATTATAATAACAATCAGATACAGAACCTTTTAATGACCCTCGTAGAGGAAAATGAACTGGATTATGCCTATGTCTGTGATGAAAATGGTGTAGGATATGACTGCGAGGGCAGGGATGTATCTGTGTCGAAAGAGTCTTATTTTCAAAAGATGGTATCAGAGTATTCAAGAGGCGGCATGGGAATGCTGCTGGGAGATACGCCTGACGGCCATATCGTTACTGAGTGCTACATTGTAGCCGGTGTCAGCTTTGGAAAAAAAGATAGAGGCTATCTGGTAGCAACTCTCCCTGTTCACACGTTATCTGACCAGATTTACAGAGACAGATTCATTCTGGACAAGATGGCACTGATAACCCTGAATGGGGACATTCTCGCAGAAGGAATGGCCTTCGGAGACAGGGAAAATTCTTCAAATTCTTTCTGGGATCAGTTGCCCAGGCAAGTGTCAAAGGACACGATCAAGCTTAGTATTTCACAGAAAAAAACTTATATGTCAGAAGCTCCGGGGTATGGTTATGTGATCGTATCTCCCTTTACGACTGCCAACGGTGGAGCCGTTGCTTTAGTGCAAAGAGATGCAATGAGGGTGATGGTAAGAGATGACCTGAGTGAGTTTTATATGGTACTTCTGAAGATTCTTTTGCTGACTGTTCTTCTTGTACTGATGGTTGTTGCGGCACATCACCTTGGGGACTACTTTGGACGAAAGATAATTGATAAAAAGTATCACGACAGGGAAATTGACCAGTTGACCGGTCTTGTTACAAGAGATTCTGCTATCAGAGAGATCACAGAATATATTGAGGAATCAGGAGAAAACAGAGGTCTGATGTTTGTTTTGAATCTTCCCGATGCCGAGGCCGGCAGAAAGGTCAGGGGAGATGCCTTTGTCGATGAGAAGATCAAGGAATTTGCCAGATTGATACATGAGAACTTCAGATCATCCGATGTGGTGGCAAGATATGATGAGAACAAATTCCTGATATTCCTAAAAGATATATCCCAGCAGAAAGATATCCGAAAGCAAACTGATCACATGCAGATGTTCCTGCATGACACCAGGTTTTATGATGATGAATTAGAGATAGCTGCCTGTGCGGGAGCAGCTCTTTATCCCGATGGAGGAAAGACTGTCGTTGAAGTTATCGCCAGTGCTGAGGAAGCTCTTAAGAGATCTATGGCTGAAGGAAAGGGAAGATTGTCGTTTTAACGGATTATGCAATAGGCAAATTGCACAGTGAAAAATTATTTTCTTCGTCAACATTTTGATTACGGTGAAAAATGCCTGTAATTATTGTCAGATTGGCTAATGAAAAATAAAATATTTGTTAATTTGGTGAATAGTAAATAAACTGGGGGAAAGATATACTCAATAACGTAGGCAAAAGCTATATACAAAACAGGAGGAATAATTGGTATGGCAAGTTTATCACTTGAGCATGTAACAAAGGTTTATCCTAACGGTTTTGAAGCTGTTAAAGACTTCAACCTTAACATTGAGGATAAAGAATTTATCATTTTCGTAGGACCTTCAGGATGTGGAAAGTCAACTACACTTCGTATGATCGCTGGACTTGAGGATATCTCTTCAGGAACACTTAAGATCGGTGACAGAGTAGTTAACGATGTAGAGCCTAAGGACAGAGATATCGCGATGGTATTCCAGAACTACGCTCTGTATCCACACATGACAGTATATGATAACATGGCATTCGGACTTAAGCTGAGAAAGGTTCCAAAGCAGGAGATCGACAAGATGGTTAGAGATGCTGCCAAGATCCTTGATCTTGAGAAGCTCCTTGATCGTAAGCCTAAGGCTCTTTCAGGTGGACAGAGACAGCGTGTTGCTATGGGACGTGCTATCGTTCGTAACCCTAAGGTATTCCTTATGGACGAGCCTC